>Ga0209345_10000795_pt1 | contig 40483 bp, 45 predicted proteins | sample Cruoilmetagenom7_FD_187294 | JGI IMG/M metagenome (GOLD analysis project Ga0209345, IMG submission 187294) | Oil polluted marine microbial communities from Coal Oil Point, Santa Barbara, California, USA - Sample 7 (SPAdes) (version 2) | ecosystem: Environmental > Aquatic > Marine > Oil seeps ...
GAAGTCATGTATCAGAACCACGGCAGGGGCGTTGTCACTGTGCAGATCCTCGACATGCAGGCTGGGGCTGTCTGGCAAATGGATCATCTTCCAAAACCTCGGGTCAAATGGCGAAACAATGCTGCTGCGCAGTTCAAACTGCCGTGTTCCCCCTCGTCAGTCGAAATGCCCGAACTACGTACCTCGCATGAGCAGTAACAGCAACGAGACGGTTCCGAACGAACGTGCCGGTCAGGTGCGGGCGGTTATACGCGCCATGACCCTGCTGCGAGAGATCGCGGCCTCCGATAACGGCCTGACGCTGACGGAAGTGGCGGAGCGCGCAAATCTGCCGCCCTCGACCACGCATAGATTGCTCACCACGATGGAGAGCGAGCGTTTCGTCAGATACGACATGAACGCGGGCATCTGGCAGATCGGGGTCACCGCCTTCGTCACCGGGTCCGCCTTCGTTCGAACCCGCAACCTGTTGTACGTGGCCAAGCCATTCCTGCGGCGTCTGGTTGAGACGACGGGCGAGACAGCCAACATTTTCGTCGAAAGCGGCGGGCAGGTGGTCTGTCTGGATCAGGTCGAAAGCAGGCATGCGATGCGCGCGATCACCCAGGTCGGCGGCCGGTTGCCCATGCACGCATCCGGTTCCGGCAAGGCCTTGTTGTCAATGATGCCGAAGGACCGCCGGGAACGCGCCCTGTCATCCGACGACCTGATCAAGTTGACGAACGCCACGATCACCGACCGGAGCCTGCTGAACACCGCCTTGAACGCAGCCCAAGCAGCCGGATACGCCACGGACGATGGGGAACATGCCGAAGGATTGCGCTGTGCAGCGTCGGTCATCTTCGGTGAGACTGGCGACCCGATCGCCGCAATTTCCGTCTCCGGCCCCCAGTCGCGCTTGAGCGGGGAGAGATTGGCGGAACTCGGTCACGAGGTCCGGAAGATCGCGCTGGAAGTCACGCAGGAATATGGCGGACGCACCCCGTAACTTTTTGCCGGAATTGCGCTAGATTGCGCTTGCCGCCCCCCCACGCCTTTGCTACACCCCGCCAAGTCGAAAGACATGGTCCGGCGTAGCTCAGCGGTAGAGCAGTTGACTGTTAATCAATTGGTCGTAGGTTCGATCCCTACCGCCGGAGCCAAATCTCTCAACGAAATCAGAAGTTTATAAGAGCGCCCCGCAAGGGGCGTTTCTTCTTTCGGGTTCCGGGGTAACGTCTGGGGTAACACATCGCGCATCTTGCGGGCTTGGTGGATTTCGTCGCGCCGGATTCCAAGGTCAGCAGCGGTAGGTTTGGCGTTGCCGCCTCCAACGCCAAAATCATGCGCCCTATTCCCAGTCGCAACCTCGCCAGATTCCTGAGCAGCGTCATAAGCATCTGCCAGCCGCATACGCAGCAAGGCGCTCATATTCTCGACGGGAATATGAGGGTTTCAGATGCAGTATTCCCGCCCTACATCGTTCGTCGCATCTTTTGGCCGCATGACAAGCTGCAAGCCTTCTGATTTTTATTCCGCGCCCGAAACGCGCCCCCGCAATAGCCACACATTCTGGTGCCGACATAATAGCTCGGCGGGACGCATTCTCGGGAGCAATATTTCCTCGACCGCAGACGTGTCGGGTCGAATGGCCCCCCGCAGGTCACACAACAGCGCGCAGCCAACTGCTCTCTGAGCGCAACACGTTCGGTATCGCGTCTGTCTATTCTCTGACACCTTGTCGAGCAGAACATCTTGGTCGGTCGGCAGGGCCACATATCTTCACCACAGACATGACACAATGCTCTCATATCAAGCGGGTCGCGATCCTTATCGCCGTCTCTTCGCTGCCCTTCCTTATCGTCTCCATTCGCTTTCTGTGTGCGAATGCGCAGAGGTGGCTGCAATACTTTTTGTGTCCCTCTGGCAGTGGTTTTCCGCATTTTACGCATCTTGTTCTCTCAATCAGCAGACCCTCGCGGATCGTCCATTCCGGTTGACCTTCATACCAGTTCGGACGCACGGCGCGCGCGCGTCGGAACGCTTCGTCTAGGAGTTGCCGTGCCATGGCGTCAGCATCAGTCCACGTCCAGCCTGCAAGGCATAGATCGGCGCGGACGGTGCTGCGCAGCGGCCCTTCAAGGCCGAATAGCGAACCTATGTCACCAGCCTCAAAAGCAAGGCGCGAAACTCTGGCAATCTCACCCGCGATTCTATCGAAGCGTGCGCTATCAAGCCTACCGCGCCGCGCCTCACGTCGCTGACGAACCCTTAGACGGTCGGCCTTGAAGTCGGCGTTGGAAGGTGCGCAGGTCATTGCACGTCAGCGCCACCGCTCTCCCAATCCACGAGTTTCAGAGCCTCAGCCGGATTGACGCCCGCCTCCTTCGCCATTGCCAAGGTCTGCACAATCGCGCCAAGCGCCCGCGCGCGGCCCCCGGCGTCGAAGGCTTGCAGCGGTCGCATAACGTCCAGGGTAACTTTGCCGCCCAACTTTTCGGTGGCCTCTTGAGCGATCATTCCCGCGATAGGCATCAGGCCCCATTGGGCAAGGTGGCGCTGCGCCTCTCTCACCATCGGGCCGGTTGTACTCGGGTTACTTAAACCGGGCAGAACGCCGAACACCATCTCGATACTGGACCGGGCCGATGCGAGCGATTCCTTGGTCATGGCCTTGCTCATGTCGGGCGTTACGTCCGAAGGTTTGAGGTCAGTCTGAGGGGCAGGCCCGCCAGCTGCCGTGACGTTGACGCTTTCACGCACCAGCACCTTGCCGCGCATTCCTCGGAACCCGCGCGCCAGTTCGCCCATGTCGGTTTCCGGGGCCTCGGGGAATGGAATTACCGATGATCCAAGCGGGGCGTTCGCATAGACCTCCGACAACGCCGATTCCAGCGTATGAAGCAGGCCCGCCGTTAAACGAGCGCGGCGCAAGGGAGACTGCCCCACGTATGGCATGGTCATATCGGACCCAATGCGCAGGTGCAGAACCTCCCCTGCCAGCGCAGTTTCGGTCGTGCCCCCGCCAGTGTCAGGGATGCCAACGCGGTACGCCGTAGGCTTAGAATAGCGGGTCGTCAGATCCCAGTCGGAACATGGCAACAGGCCATCATCCCGGATCACGAACACCGCCTCGCCACGCAGCGCCAGAGCGCGACCGGCAAGCGCAAGTATGGCCGGGGTCAGCAGGTCGGTGCCAACCACATCTGACAGGCTCAACCCGCCTTCCCATAGGCTAATGCAGCCCTGCACTGTGCCGGTCAGTTCCGCCACACCGTCGATGCCTGAAATATAATCGGCCCGCGCCTGCATCACTTGCGTGGTGTACCCTGTGCCGCTGGACCGGGTTTCTACGTCACTATCTTTTCGCTTGAATGGCCACATAGTCACACCCTCCGATAAGTGCGGAGCAGATCAGCCGCGCCGGAATGTTGCATTGCTCGCGCTACCCAATTCGGGTTTCGCTCAAGTTCTTCTTGGATAGGTCCAATCGCCACGGATGTGCTGGACGCACCCGCCGTTCCCGGATCGTCTGCCAAGTATTCCGCAAGACGGCGGAACGCCTCAGAGACAGGCGCAGGCACATCGCCACCACCCCCGCCGACAGTGCCGGTGAAGCGATAGACGCCATGCGCTGTCATGCGATAGCCGCCGTATGGTGATGCGAACACAGACGCAGCCTGCCACGCATCGTCTTGCCAGACTTCCTCCGCAGTGATCTCAAGAGGTCCGAGGTTCGGGCACCAGTCTCCTTCACCCTCGACAATCCAGACCACTTCGCGGGGCGTGAACCGATGCGCGATGTAGGATTCTATCCTTGCCCAGATCATGCTCGCATCTAGCGCCGCAGCATCATCCGACAGCCTAGTCGGTGCATCGGGATATGCGACCGGAACCGCCTCGTATTGTTTCAGCAGATCAAACAAGCTCAGGCCCTCCATCGTGCGGAGTGGTGGCTTTGGAGAAACACGCGGGCCTGCGCCGGTGGGGACCAATTGCGCGCTTCTACCTGTGCCTCGGGATAGGCTGGTTTTGTGACCACGCTGATTTCGTAAAGAAGCGCCTGCAATACCGTGCGAATGATTGCGTTATGCGCCCCGTTCTCAGGGTCGTGGCCTTCATCCTCAATCATTTCAGGTTCAGGCACCGCCCGCTTGGGTGGCAAGCGGAACCCCGGCGATATGCCCAATGTTAGACCCGCCGCGATGCCAGCAAGAGTATCGCGCACATAGCTCACTTCCTGCATTTCAGGAGTGATTGTCGCGGTGAAGGTCAGAGCATCGTCGCTGTCTACAAGGTCCAGCGTTCCAGCAGATCGTGACGCCAACGGCTTATCGAAAGAATGCCCTGCCAGAAAGTGAATGTCGTCCTCGGGCCGATCCACGCGGTAGGAAAACGCGCGCGGCGCGATCACCTCCTTGCGCGGTCTGCCGGTGCGGCCCCCATCACTGAGGACCGCACGAGAGTTATAGGGGAAGCGGCCTTGTAGCGCGATTGCGCCGGATGCCCGCTTGCGGAGTTCCAGCCCGCCACTGTGACCGCCCCAAAGCATTACTGAATGCCCGTCAGAACGCGGGTCTGCACCGCGCGGCTGATAGTCGTGTCCATCGTGGACAGAGCCGTCAGGCGCAGACCACCGGATTGCGCGTCACTGTAGGGGTCGCGGATAAGATCGACTGCCCCCCAAAGCCCGACGAACACCGGCGCAACACCGCCCGCCGAGGTCGTCAGCAGCGCCTTGCTTTGCGCAGGATCACCCGCCGGGGCAGGCAGGGCGTTGTGCGACATTGCCACCGTGCCGACAGCCGCTTTCAGGCGGTCCCATTCGGTGACGGCGGTGCTGGCGATATAGGTGCCGTCCATCGTGTCCCAGACCTCGGGGCGGATCAGCAGTCGCACCGCGCCGGGGCCGGTTGCCGCGTTGGCGGTCATGAAGGCCACCACCTCCGCCCGGATAGCCGCCCACGTTGCCGCCGCGCTCAGGTCCGTTTCCTCAATGCCCCACGCGCTTGCGCCGGTGAAGATGCCGGTCGGCTCGCCGCTGGACCCGGACCCGTTGAAGATCGCCCGATCCATTTCCTGCGCCATCGCGCCGTTCATATCGCGGCGGATCGCCTGTTCGAGTGCAGCACCCGATTGCAGCAGCGTCTTGCGCGTGATGCGCATCTGAATGCCAAGCGTGTGATCCGGCTTCAACGGACGGTCCAGCGTGGTATATGCGGACGGTCCTGGAACGTTGCCGGTTTCCGTCGCTTGCCACCCTGCCGAGATTGCCGAGGTCGTGACTGGCGTTTCCTGCGCCCCGGTGCCGATGTTGATCATCTGCACACCCATCTGCGCCGCGACGGATGCGGGGAACAGACGTTCGATCAGAGGCCGGGTTGCAATCGGGTCAGGGGTGCCGCTCGAAACCGTCTCACCAGCGCGCGTTTCCAGTGCAGCATATGGAACAGGAACGCCCCGGAACCCGCCCTGACTGCGCAATTCTGTGACGATTTCCGCAGTCTGTCCAGACAGGGCGCGGCCCTCGTCAAGATTCAGCGCGACTTGGCGCAGCTCGAAGCTGGACACCAGATCGTTCCACTCCTTTTCTGAGCGGGTTTCAAGTTCTGCCCCGGCTTCGCGGCGCTCCGTATCCTCCGCGACCAGCGCGGCCCGGAACCGGGTTTCGTTCGTCCGATACTCCGCGTCCAGCGTTTCCATGGACCGGGTTTCATCCTCCGAAGGGGACTCTTTCCCGACGATGCCAGCGAGTTGCTGACGAATTTCCGACTGACGCCGGGTGATCTTCAGGGAATCAAGCATTTGGTTCTCCTATTTGCTCGACAGGGTTGCGCTGCATTTCGCGCAGCAGATCGCGCCATTGCTGGCGCTTTGGGGTCAGAGGCTTGTGCCCAACCTCCAATCTCGTTTTTCGGGCGTGGCAGGCTCCGCAAAGCATCTGCAAATTGGACAGTGTGAAGGCCAACTCCGGGCGATCACGAACCGGCTCAATATGATCGCATTCCAGCCGGTGACGGGTTCCGCACTGGACACATTGCCAGCCGTCTCGTTCCAGCGCCTGCATTCGCAGTGCCTTCCAGCGGGGGCCGCGCGTGACCTTGGCAGAGTGCCGCTTGTATTCTTGGCGCTTGCTCATCGGCGGACCTGTAATTCATAGCAGATCACTATGCCGTCAGGCCCAAGGGTGCCGACGCGCTGGATGTGAAATTGCGTGTCGCCAATAGTGAGCCGGTCAACGGTCGTCGGCTCGACGCCCGCCGTTATGAACACCAGCAGGTCAGTGTCAGCGATGCCTGAATTTGCCCTTTGCTCAAGCGTGTATTCCGTGACGGCGACCGTGACCTCGTGCTCCACATCAGGCCCGTAAGTCGGATTATTCTCAGGCCCTGTGATTTCACCATCTTTCAGAAGCGTAGCAGTCTGACCGAAACGCTTGATCAGCCGTGTGGCCGTGTCTGTCATCCCCATGCGATGCGTCCCCCTTTGTGTGCTGGCCTGCCTATGATCCGGGCGCTTTCCGCCACTGCCAGCACCGACGCACACGCAGCGTCGATCCGGCCCATGGACCGGCCCTTAACAATTTTGGAATTGCCCGCCGGGTCGATGAATACCGCCGCTTCTCCAATCGCGTGACGCAGCAACAGGCTTTCAGAGACATGCAGCTTGCCGTCGAATACGTAGCGCCGGAACCGCTCGACATCCTCAGAGCCATCCTTGAAACCCATGCCGCGCCAGATCACCGGCGCGCGATTGCCGATCTCTGCGAGAGCGTCCCCAATCTCAGATTGCTTGAACCTGTCTGCGACGATTGCAGCGATTTGCTCACCCTCGACATGCCCTAGAACACGGCGAAGCCATTGCGGCATTGGCACTGTCTTTTGCCCCATCAGCGCCAACTCGCCACGCTTGTGCATTTGTGTGTAAAGATCACCGACAGCATCGGCCTGGCCGCGCGCCTCAAGTGTCGGGACGGTCCCGAACGCACCCCATGCCTCAAGTCGTCCGGTATCCGGCCAAAGATACGAGACGGCGCTCATAGATGCCGACTGCCCTTGATCCAGCCCTATAACTACCGGACCTTCGCGGGCTGGCAGATCGTCCGTTTCGCAGGAAAGCCACTCGTTGAGGTCTAGCAGTGCATCGCGGTTATCTTCTGCGACCCGCTCATTCCGCGACAGCAGGCGGAACCGCGACAGAGCGGAACCACCCCGCGCAAGTGCGAGCGCCGCATCCTCTTGCAGTCGCTTCATGCTGGGGCCGATACCGTACTTTGAACCGGGGTTCGCAATCACCAGACTGTCAGCGTCGTCCACGGGCAGATTTGGCGTGGGGCGATGCTCCTGTCGATAGACGCCCGGTGCATCCCGATCCAGCCACAGACTGAATGGGTGCATGTCATTGCTGGCAGACGTGCTGATGATCAGCGCCTTGCCGTCGCGTTTGGACAGGCCGGTTAGCAGTGCCGCCTCAAGTTCGTCACCCTGAGCAACTGGCCAGTGGCCTCGTTCGTCCAGCACTGCCAGTGTCGGGCTGGACCCAAGTGCAGATTTGCCGTCAGCAGAGATTGCCTTGATCAGATGCGGGCCGTTGTGATCGTCGTACTGAATTTCAAACCGGGGTTGTCGCCGGATGGTGATGCGCTCCTGCATTTCCTCGCGCAAGGTTCCGATGAAGCTGGCGCAGTAGTTCCACGCAATGCGGGCCTGTTCCTGTGTGCGCGCCGCGATGATCACCTCGCGCTCCGCCGCGTCAGACCATGCACCCACCAATTCGCCAGCACAGAGCATCGCAGATATGGCACTTTTCCCGTTGCCCCTGCCGACGCTCAAAATTCCCACGTTAATCCCGTCAGCGAACGCCCCGTCGATGAACCTGTTCTGATACGGGGCCAGCCGTATTTGATTGCCTGCCAGTCGCCCCGTGGGAACCGTCAGAGATTTACAGAACCGTTTAACCAGGGTTGCCTGCTTCATGCCCGCCCCCCCGGAATGTGTGTGGAATGAAGCCTCCCACCTGCGCATTCCCGGCCTTTCCGAAAAAGGGGCATTGGGACCAGATCAAGTAGTTCATGGTTCGTTCGGTCGATCATCCGCAGTCAGCCCGCAATGGTTATCCTTATGTGGTAACATAATACCTCATAAATTCAAGACACACTACCCCCACCCGCTCCTTCCCCCCGCATGCAGAGGAAGGCCCTTCGCTGCCTCGATCCGTTTCCACGCGATGCCCTGTATCGGGGGCCAGCCGCTTCCCCGCAGGCTTTACACCTGCCCTGCTCCACGGCTCTCCCGCTTTGCAGTCCCCGGTCGGATCATGTCGCCATGAACAGGGCATAGGCCCCTGCCGGTGGGTTGTAGTTGTCGCGTCTCTGAGCGGCCTAGAAGGAGCCGGTTCCGCTCGGGGTGGGTGATGCCCCCGGATCGTCATAAGCCCATTGGATTTGCCCAACGGTCAAAAGCTAGGACGGCTATAGGGATATGCCCGGCTCATGGTCCGGTCTGCTCCGATGGAGGGACGCCCCCACACCTCGCCCAAGGTGCAGGGGCGTGGTGCTGTCAGGTGTCCCGGTGACGTGCGCGATGGTGAGCGCGGCAGAGCCACACCACGTCTAGCGGACGGTCATAGTCGGGATGATGGGCCTCGGACTCGTTAGAGCCGCAGACCTCACACGGCGCGGACGTCAGCACCCCAAGGCGCAGAGCATTGCGGACAGTGATGTGTGCCAGATACGAACGCGGGTTGCGCCTGCGCCATCGCTGTTGTCGGGTGCGTGGTGCAGTGCTATCGTTCTCGGGAAGCTGGGTGGCTTCGGATTTGCCCTCGCTTGCGGTTGCCTCCGCAGCGGGGGTTTTCTTTTGCCCGACCATCAGAGTGCCCCCTCGATAAAGCCGCACAGTCCTTCGTCGGAGAGGGACATGCGCATCTGGTTCGCATGGCCAGGGGATGCGCAAAGAAGTCGGTGGACCGGCTCACCCGGACGGCAGACGGTGCAGACGAGAAGGTCATCCTCGGTTGCGATCCGAAAGAAGCCTTTGGGCTTGAGCTGCATCAGCTCGTCAATAGAGGTATGCGCCAGCCAGTTCATGCGCCGCCCTCCTGTCTACGGGCCTGCGCAACTTCGCTTTCGGTCGGAATGCCTGAGAAGCCTCCAATGCCGACCCACTCCATCGCGCGGGCTTTTTCGATCTCGGAAAACTTCGCCAATGTCATATTCAGCAGACCGCCCACCGCATTTGCCTCGCGACTTGGCGTTGCGTCGGTGATGCTGTCCCTCAGCAGATCAAGGGCGACCAGAAGGCAATCCAGATCGTTGATCAGGTCGTCGGTATGCTCGTGATTCAGGCGCTGGTTCTGGGGGATCATTGGTTCATCCCCTCAGCTTCCAGAGCGTCCGCATGGGCGATCATGGCGTTGGCTTCACGACGCATCTGTTCTGCATCCGCTTGGCGCGCATCGAGCCATGCGATCACGTCAGCTTCGCGCCAATAGCGCCGCTGACTGATATAGATGGGGGTGGGGAAATTGAGCGTCGGCTCGCGCAACCAGCGATGCACCGACATTTCGGATACGCCGCCGCAGAGTTCGCGGACGCGGGCGATTGGGACGCGCTTGTTTTCATTGAGAACGTGGTCGTGGGTTCGGGAGTTCATAGTGCCACCTCGTTTTACGTTGGTGGCTCCCAATAATCAGCGTTTAGTAGGTAAGTACTCCCTGCAGAAACCGCAGAAACTTGCTTTTAGGTTTCTGCGGGTGGTTTCTGCTGAAAAGTTTTTTCCCATGAGCGGATTGCAGACTCAGAAGGTGGTTCCCCTTTGTCGTCAGCAGGCATTGCTCGCTGCAATTCTTTTATAGTCATTCCACGCCGATCACAGTTACGCGCTTCATACCATTGCTTTGCCGGATGAGGGGGGCGTCCACCATTTTGGCTAGACGTGTATGTCAGGAAAGTTTTTCGATATGCCGTAGCGATGTCTTGAGAAACCATAATGGCAGCTTTGTCGAACGCCTGCAAAGGCTCCAACCGATAATCGAGGGTGTCAAAAATGCCAAATTTTAGTCGGCTGGCAGGAACATGATTGAGCGCTCTTAATGAGATATTCCTCGGCGGAGTATCTATATTATCTGTAACAAGCACTACAGATGCGTCATGCGATTTAATAACTGCAATCAGAGAGCCAACTGCTTCAACCTCCCATGCCGAGTATGCTGCTACATATTCTGCCATTGGATTGTCAGCCATGGCAAATTCGCCATTGGGTAAAGCTACACCCAGCAGTGAACTGCGAACGCCAGAGGAATTTAGGTGTTCTGTCGTGTGGGAAGGAATATCAGGTCCAGAATATGGGAAAGCCAGCATGCGTTCCAAAACCAGTTCTCCGAACTGAACATGGCCTTCAAGTGTCGAAAAGACCATAATTACACTCCCTCTATCCGCACCACGTTATTCGCGGTACCGTCCACTAGATTGACCACAAATCGCGCCCACGCCTCCACCGCCTTCCGTTTTTCATCTGCATAATCGTGCCGCTGATAGACACCTACTATTCCCCCACCCGTGCCGCTGACGTGGTTCAGCACCGCCTCGGTCACGCGAACAGGGATGCCAAGCCGCGCCATACCGGTCGCAGCCGTGCGGCGCAGATCGTGAAACGTCCAGTGGGGTATCTCGACAGGCTCGCCCGCTTCCTCCGATGCGATAGCAACCATATGCGCGGCTAGGTGTCCTCTACCCTTGTGGAACCCGGAAAGAGGGCTGACGCCGTTCGTCGTATGGTAAAGGCCCGCCTTGCCGTCGATCCGCTCCATGCTGGTGAGAACGTCACGGACGGCCGGAGATAGCGGCACATCATGGGCGCGGCCATTTTTGGTACGTAGGGCAGGGAGGTGCCATGTATCGCCTGTGATCTCCGCATCGGTCATTCCCGTGACCTCGGATAATCGCTGGCCAGTCAGCAGCAGCGTCTTGCCCAAAGGCCCCCACGGCTGTCCTACTTCCTCACACGCCTGCCAGAACCAGCGCAATTCTGCGTCGGTAAAAACCCGGTCGCGGCTGGCCTCCTTCGCCACAGGCTTCACCCCGGTTGCAGGGGAGAGGTCGATTATATCGCGTTCGACACACCAATTCAGAAACTTGCTCAGATATGCGCGCACCCGGTTGGCAGTCACCACCCGCCCGCTGTCCGCAATTCCGTCCAGCAGGTCGATCACGTCTCGCTTGGCTATCTCGTGAATGTCGCGCTCGCCCCATTCGCTGACCACGTGGCGCTCTAATTCGCGCTTCACGGTCGCACCGCTCTTGAGGCTGGCCAGATGCCGCTTGGCGTATTGCCCGATCAACGTCTTGATCTTGTCGCGGTCGGATAATTGCGCATCCAGACGCGCGGCCTTGGTGCGCTTTTTCGCGGCGCTTGGGTCATTGCCATGCTCGACGGTATCAATCGCATCGCTTGCGGCAGTGCGGGCGTCGGCAACGCCCATAAGGGGCCAGCGACCCAGCGTCAGCTTCTTCGGCTTTCCGGCGAAGCGATACCGCAACGCCCAGGATTTTGCACCGCTGGGCTGCACCACCAGATAAAGGCCGGAAAGCGCCGGGTCTGGCACCTCCTGCCGCTTTGCGGGGTCGGCTTTCATCGCCTCTACCGCCTTCACCGTCAACGCTCTTGCCATAGTCAATTGGTCCCTCGGGGTAACACAGGGGTAACGGATTGGCGCGATTGACGCCGTTACCCAGTGTTAGGCGATGAGGGAATGGTTAGTCAATAAGTATTGAAATTCAGGACATTGAGGTGTGAGATAGTTTTACATCGTTAGGCGCTGATACCCAAAGAAATTAGACTGTTAATCAATTGGTCGTAGGTTCGATCCCTACCGCCGGAGCCAAAGATCTTTGATTTTATTGAAGGATTTGGCGTGACCCAATTTATATTTACGACCTGCTGTAGCTATGGCACTGGCATTTCAAACTGCGCGCTCGATTGACGCCCTCACTGGCAACATTGTCAGTATTGCCTTGCCAATGAAGGCGGCCTGTTAACCTACTTGCCGGTCGCGTCCCACCTCATAGGGTCAGGCTCTCAAGGAGCGCTTCTGGGTGGCGCTGATGCTTTCGCTCACTCCAGGACAGGGCGATACGCCCCGAATTGTCCGAAAGTTTCGAAAACAGATCAGGTGGTCATGCCCCCATCGACAACATATTGCGCACCTGTGATAAAGTTCGATTCGTCGGAAGCCAAAAACAGAACAAGCTGCGCAACATCGTTGGGTTCGCCATAGCGGCCCAACGGAACCCGCTTTTCATACTCCGCCTTAGCAGCCGCGGCATCCTCTGGTTTCGAGCCCTTTTCGATAGAGCGCATCATGCGCGTGTTCACAGGTGCGGGATGTACGGAATTCACGCGAATATTCTGACCAGCACCCTCGGCGGACCCGTTGCGTGTGAGGCCGACCACCGCATGTTTGGACGTGACATAGGGCGTCAGGCCCGGACTCGCAGACAAGCCCGCTACCGACGACGTGTTGATAATGCTTCCGCCGCTTTCGCTCATGGTCTTCATCACATGTTTTAGGCCCAGAAACATGCCACGCACATTTACGGCCATGACCTTGTCAAAATCCTCTACCTTTTGTTCAATCAACGGTGCGACGGTTCCTTCGATACCCGCGTTGTTGAAGAAAACGTCAATACCGCCCAACTTGTCCTTCGCCTCTTGAACGTATCGCTCCACATCCGCTTCGTCCGACACGTCGGCAGCGATGACAACGACCTTGCCGTGTTCTTCAAGCGTTTCAGCGACGTTATTCAGTGCATCCTGATCCAGATCAACCAGCGCAACCTTCGCACCTTCCTTGAGGAATAGCTTGGCGGTTTCCGCTCCAATGCCACCTGCACCGCCGGTTATGACCACTCTTTTGTTATCCAGGCGTCCCATGTCCGACCTCCGTTTCCTAAGATGAATCCATAAAGTAACGATCCGTACTCTGCCGCAGTTCCATGCTAGACCGATTCGGTAAAACGTGATGGGCAAGCGGCGTCGAAGCGTTCGGGACGGAGCGGACACATCGACATGGGAATAGATACTACTCTCAAGATTTCAGGGATTTGCGTGTCTTCCAGCCTCGACCCTAAACACCAAAACAGCCGAATTGCGGGGCGAGTCACTCGCTCCACCATGAAGTTCAAGGCGTTATTTGCGCGATGCTCAGTCCGTGAGCCGAGTGCGGGGCGATGATCGGATGTATCGCGGGCTTCGCGGGAGCCATAATGAACCGCCGACGGCGTCGCGTGGAGTGAGCTGTCATATGCCGAACGATTGTTCAGCAACGCTCAGAGCGAAGCGATGATCTTGCGCAAGGCGGTCCAGTCGGATCGCAGCTCCTGTCTTTTCAGTCAGCCCGGCGCGGTTCAAACGACGCCATTCTGAACCGCTTGATAACACAGGATGCACCTTAGAGCCTGACTCGAAACTCTTTCAAGCAAGGCAGTAGCTTGCGTGGCGTCTGGAGAGCATACGGATGTGGGCGATATTGGGCTATGCTTCGGATGAAGCGACGGATGCTTCCCAATCCTTTGCCAACCTAAGGCATCGCTCCAACCGTCCGAAGGTTCGCTCCACGACCCATCGTCGGGGAAAAACCTCAAAGCCTTTGACAATTTCGAGGGCCCAGTTCGATGTCCCAGCCGCCGCATCCCTTCAGTGTGTTGCGCAGTTTCGGTCCGGCATAACCCTCATCTGCGAAGGCATGCAGACTCTGAGGGCCAGTTTCTAGATTTCCTCCCCGAGGCGCTAATGAAATTTGGCAACTGTCGCATAATACGCGACTTTTGTCTTGTTTTTGGACCGGATCGAACCTACCTTCCTCTAGTGTAACTGCGCGCTCCCTTCAGCAGCAGGAACAGACAGGAGGTCCCGTGGCGATTGTTTATGACGAACTCTTGAACCTCAGCATTCCTGATTCCGAACAGAGCTACACATGGAAAGATTCCATTATGTACGCTCTCGGGTTGGGGCTGGGACTTGATCCGGGGGATCCCGAGGAGCTGGCTTTCGTCTACGAAGAGCGTCAGAAGGTGCTGCCCACCCAAGCTGTGGTTCTGGCCCATCCTGGGTTCTGGATGCGCGATCTCGATACCGGCATAGACTGGGTGCGCTTGGTTGCAGGAGAGTTCGACCTGACGCTGACGGCGCCGCTTCCGCCCGGTGGCACCGTGACAGGCCACAGTAAAGTGATCGATGTCTTCGACAAGGGGGAGGGACGAGGTGCTGTGGTCCAATCGCAGCGCATTCTGACCGACAAGGAGAGCGGGAAAGAAATCGCAACGATCCGGCAATCGACTTTCTGCCGCGGTGATGGTGGTTTTGGCGGGCCAGCACGCCAGCAGCCAAAGCCGCATCAGGTGCCGGACCGCGCGCCTGATCTGATTTGCGAGCTGCCGACTTCGACGCAGGGCGCGCTTCTCTACCGACTTTCGGGCGATCTAAATCCTCTGCATGCCGACCCCTCGGTGGCTATCAAGGCGGGTTTTCCCAAGCCTATTCTGCATGGGCTGGCCACGTTTGGCGTGGCGGGGCATGCGCTGCTGAAAGTGCTATGCGATTATCAGCCGGAACGATTTAGGCGCATCGGCGCGCGCTTCACAGCGCCGGTTTTCCCAGGAGAAACCCTTCGTACCGAAATCTGGCAAGATGAGGAGGGCGTTGCAAGCTTTCAGGTCCGCTGTATCGACCGGGATGTGGTCGCCGTGGGGCATGGCCGCTTAGAATACGACACCTGACCCTGTACTGCGGAGGCAGTTGACCTTGTGGATCTACCTATTCTTTCAATCTGGAGGGCAGAATGAAAACCTGTGTGCACAAAAGGCTCCACATCCAGCATTCGGATGTCCAGGGCGGCATGATGTGGGTCGGGTGCGCCGAATTCGCAGCGGCTGGTCCCGACGTGAGAGCGTTTGGTTTTCTGATTGCACTATCCGAACCCATAGCAGGTCAAGACCGATGAAATCGGACACTGCCCGAGTTATTATTTACAGAACTCTAACAAAGAACCAGCTATTTCTGCTCACGACCAGAGCGCGCTTAACATAGCTTGTTCAATTGCGATCATTGCGGGCGATCATTGTCCGAGAAAAGGTTGGGATTGCATTGCATGACCGGGGCCTGGCGGCCGTGGCACAGATAATCAAATTCAGACAGAGAGGATAAATGTTAACATGAGAAGCGCCGTTATCGTTTCCACTGCCCGCACCGCAATCGGCAAAGCGTACCGGGGCGCATTCAATGACACTCAATCTCAAGCTCTCGGAGGTCATGTGATTGCGGCTGCCGTTGCTCGTGCTGGCGTTGATCCGGCCGAAATCGACGATGTAGTGATGGGCGCAGCGCATCAGTACGGTGCCACAGGCAGCAACATTGCACGGCAGAGTGCGTTGCGTGCGGGTTTACCCGTCAGCGTGCCCGGCATGAGTGTGGACCGCAAATGCTCCTCCGGTTTGATGGCCATCGCCACTGCGGCCAAACAGATCACCGGTGACGGTATGACCACTATTGTCGGTGGTGGACTCGAGGCCATTTCTCTCACTCAGAACAAACACGCCATCAAATACCGGGCGCAGGATCCTGAACTGGCGGTCCGCCTGCCGGCTGTTTACATGAGCATGATCGAAACGGCCGAGATCGTCGCGGATCGTTACGGTGTGTCGCGCGAGGCGCAGGATGCTTTTTCGCTGCAATCACAAAAGCGCACGGCCGCCGCTCAGGCGGCAGGGCGGTTCGACAAAGAAATCGTGCCGATGACCACCTCAATGATCGTCAAAGACAAGGTTACCGGCGAAAGCTCTGTTCGCGAAGTGACTTTGGATAAGGATGAATGCAATCGGCCTGGTGCCACGGCAGAAGGGCTGGCTGCGCTACAGCCGGTCTTTTCGGACGGACAGCAGGTTCGGCAGGGCAAGTTCATCACTGCGGGTAATTCCAGTCAGCTTTCTGATGGTGCATCGGCTTGTGTGCTGATGGAAGCACGCGAGGCGGAGCGCCGCAATCTTGAGCCGCTGGGGATCTACCGTGGGATAGCGGTGGCCGGATGCGAACCCGAAGAAATGGGGATTGGCCCGGTTTTTGCTGTGCCCAAGTTGTTGCGTGCCCATGGTCTGAAAATGGACAACATTGGCCTTTGGGAACTGAACGAAGCGTTCGCATCGCAAGCGATCTACTGTCGCGATCGGCTGGGGATTCCCAACGAACGCCTGAATGTCAACGGCGGCGCCATTTCCGTGGGGCATCCCTACGGCATGACTGGCTCGCGTCTGACCGCACATGCGCTGATCGAAGGCAAGCGGAGAGGTGTGCGCTATGTCGTCATAACGATGTGCGTTGGTGGCGGCATGGGCGCGGCGGGCTTGTTCGAAGTTGCCTGAGTTGTGGTCCGCAACACTACTGCCACTTCCGGGCACCGGCCAGCGACGGGTCAAAGGGGCATGAACTGTCTGAAGAGCGGAGGGATTAAGTTGTCACTAGGTGAATCGGATGCTCCACCGGAGGGCTTTGTCTTGTTCTCAAGACGCGGCAATGCCGAAAGCGTTCTTGGGCCATACTATTGGCGTATACAGGATGGCCATCGCGCCATGGGTTTCCGTGTAAAAAGCCACCACTTGAATCGGAATGGGGTATGTCATGGCGGTGTGATTTCCGCCTTTGCTGACGCGCAGAGCGCCATCCTGAAAATCGGAACGGAGGTTGATTGCTTCGTTACGCCGACGATCAACCTGACCGTAGACTACATTGCCCCAGCCCGGGAGGAAAACTGGATAGAAAGCGCTCCGGTTTTAGTGAAGAAAACGAACAAATTGCTGTTTGTCGCGGCAAACATCTCGGTCGATGGCGGGATCATCGCGCGCATGAATGGCATATACAAGATCACTTCGACACTCGTTCCGGAGGTATCCGAGTAGGTGCGAGGTGGCCTCCAGCGCTGTACTCGTCGAAGGCTGATCTTAGATTGCTGTGTTACCCAAAGTATCCCGCTTGGGTGAGCATGCTCTACATTACAGTGAGGGGTTACCAGGAGACGGGGTCGTCAAGATTACGAGGATTTCTTTCCCAGGCGGGCTGCAGGAAACTGAGGTGCGGCCTGACTGGTGCTGTAATGCAATTCCTGCAACTTCTTCGATATTTTTTCGCCGGTCGTCGTTGCCAATTCGATCAGCGTGGACATGTCCTCGGGCTTGGAAATCGCCTTGCGTCGCACCAGGCAAAGGCTGGCGATGACTGCATTTGACGAGCGGAAGATCGGTGCTGCAATCGCTATCACTCTCTGGTCAAAATCGGCTGCTGCATCGTAACCGGTTTTGCGGATGGCTTTCAGGTTTTGGGAAAATTCATGCCAGTTCTCCCCAAGACCTGCCTTGGCAATTCCAAGCGGGTTGCTGAGAAGTAAATTTCGCAACTGATACGTTGGAAGATGGGCCAGGATAATCCGCGATGGTGGTCCGGCAAGTAGCGGAAACGAACGCCCGCGCTCCATTTGCAGTGTCAGTTCTTCATCCGCTTGATCGACGTAGATGGTAACAGCGCGATTACCATAGAATCCACTGAGAATCTGGGCGCCGACAAAGGGTTTGGGCAGTTCATTCATGATCGGCGGGGCAATGCGCAAGAGCGGGTCGCCAAGCCGGATACGGCGATCCATCTCGATGAAGCGCGGGCCAAGCGTATAACCACCTCCCGCCGTTGCAACAAGATAACCAGCATCCGAAAGCGACTTGATATATCGATAGGTTGTTGCTCGGGTCAGCCCTAGTTCGGTCATCAGCATTTCGGTAGACCAGATCGGTTGTTGGCTGGTGAAAAATTCCAAAATTGCCAGGGCTCGATCGACGCTGCTGCTCGCCCCTTTGAATACCTCCAGAGCTCTGCTTTTCGCACTTACCGCCATCTGTCGCCCTTACGTGTAATCCGCGCCTGCCTGTTTCTGAGAGAGCGACTGTACTTAGTCAAGCTTTGGCAGGGGCGGAGTGAGAGCGCGTGGTGCCACTGGCAGATGGCAACTTTCCTCTGAAAGTCTGAGGGCATTTTTCGGGATCAAATAGTTACATATCGAACGCTTGACAGGTTGGCCACGTTCAGTGGATAAATACCAAGCGATTGATAGAATCAGTTGTCGGAATGAATGCAATCTTTGCAGAATTCGAAAATCAGGGAGGTTTGTAAAAATGGTGCTGTTCTACGAAGATCTGCACGTTGGCCAAGTGTTTGAAAGTGTTGGCCGTACGGTCACTGATCATGACGTGATGACATTCGCGGGCATTTCCGGTGACTTCAATCAGCTACACACGGATGATGAATTCGCCAAAAAATCAAACTTCGGCACCCGTATCGCGCATGGCGTTCTGATACTTGGTATCGCGACTGGCCTTACTCAGCGAATGGGTATTTTCGATGGTTCGGCAATTGCCCTGCTTGGGTTGGAGTGGGACTTCAAAGGTCCCGTCAAGATAAACGACACCATTTATTTGCGGATGACGATTGGTAGCTTGCGCGAGTCCAAGAAGGGTGATCGTGGCATCGTGGTGCGCGACTATGAAATTCTCAATCAACATGAAGAAGTGGTTCAGACTGGCAAAATCACGGTCATGATCCGCAAGCGTCCGAAAGACTGAGCATTTCTTCAGGCTGGGGTCCGCTGTCCCAAGTTCGACAGTGTCTGCGTGCAGAATGGTGTCCAGCCAATTTGGTGAATTCGATCTGGCGGCCCGGGATGCGTCCATGGAGCAATGCCTATTCGGACGATTGCAAGCAGTTGCCACTATCACGGAGACCAAAATTAAATGGACGAAAGAGCGAACAGACTGAAAGACAAGGTCGCAATTGTCAGCGCCGCTGCAGGTGCAGGAATGGGTCAAGCCGTTGCCCAACGTTTTGCCCAGGAAGGCGCGGAAATCGTTGTTACCGACGCCCATGAAAAGCGCGTGGCAGAAACCGCCGAGAAGCTTTCGGACGAGTTCGGGCGCAAAGTGCTCGGGATGCGCGTTGATGTACGCAATAAAGAAGAAATGGAAGCCTGTGTTCAGGCCACGCTAGATCAGCATGGTAAAATCGACATCCTTTACAATAACGCCGGGATCAACAAGCTGGCACCTGTCTGGGAGTTGGCCGATGAAGATTGGCAGCTGGTGCAGGATATCTGCTTAGGCGGCTGTTTTCGCTTCTCACGTGCCGTATTGCCGCACATGATTGCGCGCAAACAGGGCGTCATTATTAATATTGCGTCGATAGCCGGATGGCATTCGGATACCGGCGGTGGCGGTCAGGCGGCCTACGCGGCCGCGAAGGCTGGCGTAATGGGATTGACCCGCGCCACAGCTGCCGAAGTGGGGGAGCATGGTGTGCGTGTCAATGCGATCGCGCCCGGCCTGATCTACAACCCGTTTCTTGAACGCATCTATGACAAACCATGGTTTGCCGAAAAGGCCGCAGAAACGGTCCTGGGCCGTATGGGGCGCCCCGAGGATGTGACCGGCTTGGCGGTATTCCTGTGTAGCGAAGACGGTAGTTTTATCACCGGCGAAACGCACTGCGTAAGCGGTGGTCGTTATATGCATGCATGACACAAGTCTGATTGCAATGCTCAGGGAGGAATGAGCGAGATGTCGTTCGGAAGTGAACAAATGGACAGTCGGGCGGCCGAATATCGGCAGCTGGGATATTGGAAAGACCGCCTGTTGATCGATTATATTGATGAACACGCTGGAAACGTTCCGGATAAAGTGGCCATCACTGACAACCGCAGTAGCTTGACCTACAGTCAGCTGGTCCAAAAAACCGAGAATCTTGCCGCAGCTTTGCTGAAGCTCGGCATCAAGACTGGCGATGTAGTAGCGGTTCAGTCGCCGAACTGGGCCGAACTTCCGATCGCCCATCTCGCGCTCGACCGTATCGGGGCAGTTTTTCTGCCAATCCACGACGGTTTCCGTACCGAGGAGATGACTCTTGTTCTCGGTGCGTCAAAAGCCGTTGCGCTGATCTTGCCTACCACTTATCGCGACTTTGACTATCGTGCATTGGTAGACAGTATTGCCCCGGATCTGCCTGCGTTACAGCACCGTATTGTTCTGCGGGGCGAACCGCGCGGAACCGAGTTGTCTTTCGATGCGCTTTGTAGCGACGATGCCTGGCGTGATGAGAAGGGCCAGGCTTGGCTGCGTCAGCACGTGGTGTCCGCGAATACGCCGCTTCAGATTATGGTTTCCTCCGGAACCACTTCCATCCCGAAGTGCAGTATTTACAGCGACAACTGCATGGCCTTCAAGCTGTTGTGCCAGTATGGCAGTGTTGCGACGCAGATGACCGACAAAGACATTGGTGCGGCGATCGCACCGGCTGGCACCGGCGCCACGGGGTACAACTATCCGATCATCGCGCCTCTTTTGCACGGCGGCTCTACGGTATTGCTGGAACACTGGAATGGCAAACATCCCGAAGAGTCGTTCGCGCTGATCGAAAAGCACCGCTGCACCTTCGCCGTAGTCATTCCCACCCAGCTGGTGAAAATGATCCGCTCGCCATTGGTCGGGGAATACGATCTGAGCAGTCTGCGTTTCATTTCCAATGCAGGGGCGAAGCTGGAGTCATCGGACGCGGAAACGGCAGAAGAGATTTTCAGCTGCCCGGTCCAGACCATCTACGGCGCAACGGATTCTGGTGTGCCAACCATGACACGGACGGCCGATCCGGCCGAAAAGCGCCGCACCGCCGGGCATGTGTTGCCTGGAGAAGAGCTCAAAATAATGCGCGAAGACGGCTCTATCGCCCCGGATGGAGAGGCTGGCGAAGTGCTGTGGCGCGGGGCGAATTCCAGCTACGGCTATCTGACCGGAAACTCGGAAATGGACAAGGCCTGGGACTCCGAGGGTTGGTTTCACAGTGGCGATCTGGGCACGCTTGATGCTGATGGCTACCTGACCATCGTCGGCCGCAAGAAGGATATGATCATTCGCGGCGGCCGCAACATCAACCCGGCGCAAATCGAAGAGGTTCTGGTCCGGCACCCGGACGTGACCGAAGCGGCGATCGTTGCGGTTCGAGATGCGGTGCTGGGCGAGCAGATTGGCGCGGCGATCGTCGCTGCTCCGGGCAAGTCGGTGCCGCAATTGGGCGATCTTACCCGGTTTGTCGTGGACGCCGGGCTGCCGAAATGGTGCCAGCCCGAATACCTTCTGGCTATCAGTGATCTCCCGCGCAACGCCGGCGGTAAGATCGACAAGCTTAAATTGTCTGAAGAGTTCGAGAAGCTCGCAAAATCCCCGGCCTCAGAACTGCGATGATCTAGAAATTGGAAAAAGGAAAGGAAATCTTCTCATGAGCACACAAGAATACGAAGATATTTTGTATGAAGTTGGCAATGGCGTCGCCCGCATCACGATCAATCGGCCAAAATCGCTGAATGCGCTGAGCGGTGTGACCATGGTCGAACTGACCAGGGCTATCGAGCGTGCCGGCAATGACGCCACTGTCGGGGTGATCGTGCTGACTGGCGCCGGTGACCGGGCCTTTTCTTCGGGCGGTGACGTGAAATGGGAAAAGGAAGGTGGCTTGAAGGACCGGCATGTGGGCGTCAACCCGCGTGCAGTGCATGAGGCTATCCGCCATTGCGGCAAGCCGGTTATCGCGGTCGTCAAGGGCTATGCGATTGGTATGGGTAACCACCTCGCCTATTTCTGTGACCTGACCATTGCCGCCGACAATGCAATCTTCGGCCAGAACGGCCCGCGTGTCGGCAGCCCGGCAGAAGGCTGGTTGGTGACGTATGCGCAGCGTGTTGTCGGTGTGAAGAAAGCACGCGAAATGTGGATGCTTTGCCGGCGCTACACCGCCGAACAAGCGCTGGAGATGGGTCTGTGCAACGTCGTTGTACCGCTGGCCGATCTCGAAGCCGAGGTTGATCGGTGGTGTGCGGAGATCAACTCGCTCAGCCCGACATGCCTGAAAATCGTCAAGGCGTCGTTCGATGCGGACATCGACTATCTGCGTGATCCTTCGCCAAACCATTTTCAGAAGATGATGGCACCAGATTTTTATGAATCGGAAGAATCCAAAGAGGGTGCCGAAGCCTTCTTCGAGAAGCGTGCTCCCGATTTCATGCAATTCCGTCGTTAAGGAGAAGATTCATGCGCCTTAGGGATTCCAGTGAAGAGGCCACCTTTCGAGCCTACGTTCGAACTTGGCTTGGTGAAAACCTAACCGATCAGTGGCGGCAAGACTATGCCTCGCTGGAAGGCCGCGAGCGCATTGATTTTCTGAGAAAATGGCAAGGCCAGCTCTACGAGGCCGGCCTTGCTGTGCGATCCTGGCCCAATGCTTACGGGGGCAAAGACGCTCCGTTGACAGAAGATCTGATCGTGTTCGAGGAACTCGCAAACCATGATGCACCTCCGGATGTCTTTCGCATCGGGGTGCGGATCATCGCGCCAATGCTGATGAAACTGGCCCGCGCCGATCAGCGTGAAACTTATGTACCGCGCATTGCCGACGGGCGCGATCTGTGGTCGCAGGGTTTTTCCGAACCGGCCTTCGGATCAGATCTTTCGGCGCTGACAACAAGGGCAGTCCGTAAGGGCGACAAGTTCGTGATCAACGGCCAGAAAGTGTGGAACACCTATGGCCACTTGGCCGACTATTGCCTTCTGCTGGCCCGCACCAACCAGAACGCCCCACCGCACAAAGGGCTTTCAACCTTCGTCGTGCCGCTGACGACCAAGGGGATCGATATCCGGCCGCTGCGCCAGATGAACGGCCAACAGGATTTCAACGAGATCTTCTTTGACGATGTCGAAATCGGCGAGGAAGCCCTGGTGGGTGAGCTCGACGGTGGCTGGAAGGTAGCCATGACCATGCTTGACTTCGAAAGACGCGGCATTTCGGTGCTTGGTTTCGGGTGTCGGCGTTTGTACGAAAAGCTGATCGCCTTGGCCCGCGCCACTCGCACACGAGATGGGGATCATAACCTGATAGACCTTCCCGACGTGCGCGAAAACATCGCAAGGGTAGGCGTGCAGGCGCGTATAGCGGTTCTGAACAATCATCGCTTCGCGGCAATGCACAGCGAAGGCAGCGTGCCGGGGCCGGAAACCTCGGTGCAGAAGCTACACACTACCGAACTGAACAAGACCATGCACGCGTTGGCGTTGGATCTGATCGGCAGGGCCGATCTTACAAATCCGCAGGTTCGAAAAAGCTTTTCATCATGGGAGCGTGAATATCTCACGTCCTTCGGGATGACCATCGCGGGCGGCACCTCGCAGATACAGCGCAACATTATCTCCGAGCGTCTGCTCGGACTGCCACGCTGAGGAGTTCCAGATGCAATTTTCGTTCACTGAAGACCAAGAAATGATCCGCCAATCTGTCCTGGAACTCGTGGCAAGGGCTTGCCCGATATCTGAAGTCCGGGCTTTCGGACAGTCGGAAGCTGCTTACTCGGACAGACTCTGGCAGGACCTTGCGGGTGCGGGCTTTCTCGGCGCTCTGATCCCCGAAGCCCATGGCGGGTCGGATCTGGGGATGCTTGAAGCCGGGATCGTGCTGGAGGTGCTGGGAGGCGCGTTGGCATCGGTGCCCTATCTTTCAACTGCAGTGGCAGCCGCTGATCTTATTGGCCGCCTGGGCAGCGATACGCAGAAGGCGCAATGGCTTCCTAAGATCGCCGCGGGGCAAATCAGTGTCGCGGTCGCCGGTTGGCCCGAGGCGGCGTCTGTTTCCGACGATGGACAGATTCAGGGCAACTGGGCTCCGGTCGCGAACGCGGCGGGCGCTGATTTACTGCTTGTTGTGCTGAATGACGGGGGGGGCAATGCACAGGTAGGTGTTCTGGAAAACAGCAACGCCGATGCCATGGTTAAGGAATTCCCCACCATGGACAGCACCCGCCGTTTTGGGGCGATAAAATTGACCGGAACCGTTGGTGAATGCCTTGAAAAGCCGCTTGATCCAGCTGGTCAGGCGCGGCTCGGGGCTATTCTGGCTGCGGGAGCGGCCGGTGAGATGATGGGGGGCGCGGCGCGCGCGATGGACATGGCCACGAGCTATGCCAAGGAGCGCATCCAGTTCGGTCGGCCCATCGGCACCTTCCAGGCGATCAAGCATATGCTGGCCGACCAGCTTGTAGCACTTGAAGGGCTGCGTTCAATCGTCTGGTACGCGCTGTGGTCTATCGATCACGCCCCCGAGGAAGCACTGCTTGCGGCCGTTACTGCAAAGGGGGTCGCCGATAAGGTCGTGTTGCAAATAGCGAGCGAGAACATTCAGGTCCACGGGGGCAGCGGCTTTACCACCGATATCGACGCCCATCTTTACGTGAAGCGAGCACAACTTGACCGGATGATCTGGGGGCCGCCGAGCCACCACACCGACCTACTTGAGCAAAGACTGGCGGAGTTGGCATGAAACATTCGGCCCCGCAACAACTGCCCGCAAAGGGCTTTCGCCCAGAGATGGAGTGCCCGCGATGAGTTGGGATGTGCGTTTCACACCAATTGTTCTCAGCGAGCGTTGCGAGACGCTGCGCGGCGAAGTACGTGACTTTCTCACCCAGCAGCGCAAAGCAGGGATAATTCCGGAAGTGCCGACCCGGGTCGGTATGGATTATTCGGCTGACTTCAGCCGAAGCCTCGGAGAGCGCGGTTGGCTGGGCTGGCGTTGGCCGAAGGCTTATGGTGGCCATGAGGGTACGGCGCTGGAACGTTATGTCATCACTGAGGAGCTGCTTGCCGCAGGTGCCCCGGTGCGCGCCCATTGGGTGGCTGACCGCCAGTCCGGCCCGGTTCTGTTGACGTTCGGCAGTGAGGCACAGAAGCAGAACTATTTGCCGCGGGTCGCTGCGGGCGAATGCTTCTTCTGCATCGGACTCAGCGAGCCAGATTCAGGATCGGACCTTGCGTCTTTGCGGTGCCGCGCAGAAAAGATAGATGGCGGATTCCGGATCACCGGCACCAAGCTGTGGACCAGCAACGCGCATCGTGCGCATTATATGCTGGCGCTGTTCCGCACAGCCCCTGCCACCGCCGAGAACCGCCGCAGCGGACTGAGCCAGTTCATTGTCGATCTGAGCACGCCCGGTATCGAGGTCCGCCCAGTTTTGAATCTGGCTGGCGAGCACGATTTCAATGAGGTGCATTTCGACGGTGTCGAAATACCCGACGACAGCCTTGTTGGCACGCTGAATATGGGCTGGCGACAGGCCAGTGCTGAACTGGCCTATGAGCGCAGTGGGCCAGAGCGTTGGCTTTCAACCTACCATCTATTGGCGCGGTTGGTTGAGACGCTCGGGCCAGACGTGTCCGAAGATATCCGCACCCAGATCGGCGAATTGCTGGTCGATCTGGTGACACTTCGGCAGATGTCGCTTTCGGTCGCGGGGATGCTTGAGGCCGGGCAAGAGCCAACAGTTCAGGCTGCGGTTGTCAAAGAAATCGGCACCCGTTTCGAGCAGCGCATTCCACGCGTCGCGCACCAGCTTCTGAGCGCCAGGTCGGACTACGATGATCAGGACAATACTGTCCGGGATCTGCTGGAACATGCCATTCTCTGGTCGCCGGCATTCACCATTCGCGGGGGTACGACGGAGATCCTGCGCGGTATCATAGCTCGGGGGCTGGGTTTGAGATGACCGATTTATCTGACATGATTGAAACCACGGTCGAGCGTATTTTCGCGGATCACTTGGACGACTCCGCTCGCCGCAAGGTCGAGGCGGGGGGCTGGCACGAAAAACTGTGGCAGGCGCTTGACGAAGCTGGGATGCTTGATGCGCTTGCAAGCGGCGAGGATGGCCGTTTTTCGGGTCTTGGCGATGCCTGCACCGTGCTGCGCTCGGCTGGGGGGCATGCCATTCCCGCGCCAGTGGCCGAAACGATGGTAGCGCGCTGGATCGCGGGTGCCTGCGGCTTTGATCTGGACGGAGGCGCGGTGGCGGTTTTGCCGACCCGACCCGACACACGTCTCACGGCACAGCGCAAAGGGGCAACACTGGTTCTTGGCGGCAGCGAACAGCGGGTTCCCTGGCTATCTGCTACCACGTCGGCAGTGGTGTTGGCGCAAACCGACAAAGGCCTGGTAGCTGCGCAGGTAAATATTACCGAAGAAATGCGTAAGGATCGCAAGTCGATCGCCAGCGAACCGCTGTCATCGGTATGTCTGGACGGGGTGGCAGCGCAGCAATGGGTTGATCTTCCCAAGGGTGATATCGTCGCTTGCGAAGATGCACCCAGGATGCTGGCCTTGCTGCGAAGCATGATGATGGTTGGCGCCGCGGAGCGCATCGTCAGCATGTCGGTCGCCTATTCCGCAGACCGGCAGCAATTCGGTCGCCCGATCAGCAAGTTCCAGGCAGTACAGCAGAATCTATCGGTGCTTGCCGCCGAAACAGCGGCCTCTGCTGCGATAACGGATGCGGCGGTATCCGAGATAATGCGGCGCGGTGAGTGGACCGGGCTTGCTGACGCTGCATGCGCGCGCATTCGTCTGATGAGCGATGAAATCGCCCGTATCACACATCAAGTGCACGGTGCCATCGGTTTCACCCAGGAATACGCGTTGCACGATCTGACGCGGCGCCTGTTCGCTTGGCGCGACGATTACGGCTCCGGAAATGACTGGGCGCAACGACTGGGCACGCAGGCCTTGAATGTTGAACGGCACGAGCTGTGGCCGCTTGTGACATCACTCTAGGAGATGCTGGCAATGAACGATAAACTGATTTTTCGTACTGACGGGCCGATCGCTACGATCCAACTGAACGCGCCCGAAACGCGCAATGCCTTCACGGTGGAAATGATTGACGAATGGCTTCAGGCGCTGCAGGTCTGCCGCGACGACGACCGCATCCATGTGATCGTAATGACCGGGACCGGCGACAGGGCATTCTGTTCAGGAGGCGATGTCGGGCGCATGCGTGACCCGCGGGATTCCACGGCGGTGGGGCGTAAGTCCAAGCTGTACGACCACATCCTTCAAATCCCGATGCTGCTTGAGACGATTGACAAACCCTATATCGTCGCGGTGAACGGGGTGGCGACCGGTGCCGGCATGGATATGGCGCTGATGGGCGATATCCGTTTTGCCGCGCAAAGCGCCCGTTTTGGTGAAACCTACGTCAAGGTCGGGCTGGTGCCCGGTGATGGCGGGGCTTACTATTTGCCGCGCCTGGTGGGTATTCCCAAGGCGCTGGAACTGTTCTGGACCGGCGACTTGATTGACGCCGACGAGGCTCTGCGGCTGGGAATCGTCAACCGGGTGTATCCGGACGCGGATCTGATGTCCGAAACTTATACATTTGCCGAGCGGGTCGCCGCAGGGCCTACCTTGGCGGTCCGCATGACCAAGCGCATGGTGTATCAATGCGCGAACATGGAACTTCGAAGCGCGCTTGATCTGGCTTCGTCGAACATCGGTGTGGTAGCCACCAGCGAAGATCATGGGGAGGCAGTGCGCGCTTTTGTCGAAAAGCGCACACCGGTGTTCCATGGTCGCTGAATCCAACCCAGATAAAGGCTTCGGCGGTATTGACCAGGCTTTCCACGATGAGGTGGCGCAGTTCGTTTCTGCGAACTTGCCCGCTGACATCGCACGAAAGGTTGATATCAATGCGCCGCTCAATAAGGATGATTATGTCCGCTGGCATAAGATCCTGCACAGCAAAGGATGGGCTGCTCCATCCTGGCCTGTGGAATACGGCGGCACAGACTGGTCTCTGGAACAGCGTCTAGCTTTCGAGGAGATTTGTGCCGAACATTCTGCGCCCCGGCTGCCGCAATTCGGCGTCGGGATGCTGGGGCCGATCCTGATCAGTCGTGGCACCGACGAGCAGCGCAAGCGCTATCTGCCGAAGATACTGTCGGCTGAAGAGTGGTGGTGTCAGGGTTATTCCGAACCCGGTGCCGGTTCGGATTTGGCGTCGTTGAAGACGCGGGCCGTGCGCGAAGGGGATGAATACGTCGTCACCGGAAGCAAGATCTGGACCACTTACGCCCATTACGCAGATCGAATGTTCGCACTTGTGCGCACCGATTCCAGTGGCCGGAAACAGCAGGGAATAACTTTTCTATTACTCGACATGCGTTCGCCCGGCGTGTCAGTGCGCCCGATCACAGGCATCAACGGACAGCATGTCGTGAACGAGGTGTTTTTCGACAATGTCCGGGTTCCAGCCAAGGATCGGGTTGGTGAGGAAGGTGAAGGCTGGGCTGTCGCCAAAGCTCTTTTAGGCCATGAGCGAACAGGGATCGCTCGGGTCGGGTTCTGCAAGAAACAGTTCGCTTTGCTGACCCGGATCAGTTCGCGGCTTGATATCACAGGCAAACGGCTTCTGGACGATCCGGTTTTCGCGCAAAAGCTTGCTGCGCTTTCTGCCGACATCGAGATATTGGAGTGGACCAACCTGCGCGTTTTGGAAGCCCTGGCCAACAACCGTGGCAATGGTAGCGAAGCGTCGGTTCTCAAGGTGATCGCTACAGAAACTCAACAGCGCATAACCGAACTTTTGTTTGAGGCAGCGGGACCCGCGAGCCTTGATCTTGCAGCGGCGGACGGACCATTGCCAGAGGAAGACTCTGCCTACGTTTCTTCCTTCTACTTCGACTGGCGCAAGGCATCGATCTACGGGGGATCCAACGAGATCCAGCGCAATATTATCTCGAAAACAGTGTTGAAGGACTGAACAGGTATGCAGCTTTCATACACAGACGAAGAGATGATGCTGGCGGATCAGGCGCGCCGCTACCTGCAAACTGAATACAGTTTTGAGCAGCGACGCACACGGCAGGCAGATGGCGGGCATGATCCGAAGGTGTGGCGCAGCTTTGCCGAGTTCGGTTGGCTGGGGCTTGCCTTCGCTAATGATTATGGAGGAATCGGGCTTGGGGCCGTCTCAATCTTGGCTCTGGCCGAGGAAATGGGTCGCGCCTTGGTTCTGGAACCCTTTCTGGAGGCGGTGATCGAAGCCGGAACGCTTATCGAGACGGGCGCAACGCCCGAACACGCAGCGGCGCTTATTGAGCCAATCATCGCGGGTGATAGCATCGTTCTGCTTGCTCATACCGAAGCAGATGCACGATTTCATCCACATCACGTAGAAGCATCCGCGACCGAAAAGGGCGGGAGTATACGGCTGTCCGGGCGCAAGAACCGGATCGCCCACGCCCAGATTGCAGATACCTTTATCGTTTCTGCGCGGGAAACCGGTGGGCCGCGCGACGCTCAGGGGATCAGCTTGTTTGTGGTTCCTTCGGATCGGGTAACCATCGTCAATCCCGCAACTCCGCTGATAGATGGCACGTGGGCGAGCGACTTGGTGCTCGACGGAGTTGATATTCCAGTTTCGGCACGGATTGGAGCGGCAGGTGCGGCGGCGCCCATCCTCGAAGCGGCGCGTCATCGCGCCATTTTGGGCATGCTGGGAATGTCGGTCGGTTCAATGACCGCCCTTGTTGAGCAGACCGGGCAATATCTCAAGACTCGGGAACAGTTTGGTCAGCCTTTATCAGAGTTCCAGATCCTTCGTCACAAGCTTGCTGATATGGCGATCTGGACCGAGCGCGCACGTTCGGCTGCATGGCTTGCTGCAAATGCATTGGCAGGGGTGAGCAATACTCAACATACGCGACGCAGCATTGCTGTGGCGAAGGCGGAGTGTGCCGTTGCCGGTAGGATGGTGGGGCAAACTGCAGTGCAGTTACATGGAGGCATTGGCACAACGGAAGAACTCGAAGTCGGACATTACTTCAGGTCTCTAGAATCTATGGGGGTGCGATTAGGCGACCGTACCTATCATCTGGCAGAAATCGCCGGAAAACTCGGCACAACATGAAAAGCCGAAAATAGCCAAAAACAAGGGAGGAAACGAAATGACTAACTACAAAAAAAGTGGATGGCATTTTAACGCGGGAGGAATTACGCGAAGAGCTGTGCTGGCCGGTTCGACGGCCGGAATGGCTGCAGCAGCGCTGGGTATCCGCCCCGCAATGGCGCAGAGCAGCGATCCGGTGAAGATCGGGTTTGTGTTCCCATTCACCGGGCGCCTGGCATCCTATGGTGAATCCGCAGGGCCTGGCGTGGACCTGGCTATGAAAATGATCAACGAGAGCGGCGGCATACAGAGCCTTGGCGGTGCCCCGATTGAAGTGTTCCGCGGTGACGACCAAGGCGATGCCAAGCTTGCCAGTTCCGAGATTGAGCGACTGGTTGCGCGCGAGAAGATTTCGGGATTGATCGGCGTTTTTTCGAGCACCGAGGCGGTGTCGATCGGCACTATGGCAGACCAATACGAAATTCCGTTCCTGTCTCCGGCGTGGACTACCGCAAAGGCGTTCACGATTGGTTCGACCTATTCGCGGACATTCAACCTCACCGGTGAGTCCTTCGCGAAGGGCGGTGTGTCGATGCTGGAGTATCTAAACGATGAGAAAGGCATGAATGCCAAGAAGGTCGGACTCATCTACGACGGCAGTGAATATGGCCGCGGCGTGGCCGACCTTATCAAGGAGAACCTAGAGGGTACCGAGTACACTGTTGTCCAGGACCTACCCTACACTGCGCCGATTACCGATTTCGTTCCGCAGGTATTGCGCCTGCGCGATAGCGGTTGCGAGGTGCTGATGGCAGCGCAGTATTACCAGGAAACGGTTTTGTTGCTGCGCGCGATGGATTCGCTCGATTTCCGGGTCCCCTTTGTAGGCTGTGCGTCTGGCTTTTCGGATGCTCGTCTGCCGGGCAGTTTGGGCAGCGCAATCGCCGAGCGCACTCTGGGGGCACCAGTTTTCGGGCCGGTCGCCGTCTCGGATCTGGTTCCCTATGAGCCGCTACAGGCCTTCCTGGACCGGGCGCGGGCCGAAGGTTACACTTTCGGTTCGGACGGACTGGACGTGAATTGGTTCGTGCTCGGCGCGCAAGCTCTGTTCATTTACAAAGCAGTGCTGGAAGCGGCAGCAAGTCGCGACGGCAAGGACATCAACGATACACTTCTGTCGATCCAGATCCCGCGCGGATCGGATGAATTGATCGTTCCATTCTATGACCCAGAACTTTCCTGGGAAGAAACCGGTCGACCGCTGAACCAGGTTGTTCCGTATATCCAGTGGCAGGATACCGAAATGAAGATGGTTTATCCGCCGGATATCGCTGCGGCGGAAGTGAAACTTTAGTCCGCGACGACGTGTGCCTTTGGAAGCGCAGTATAGTTTCGCTGCGCTTTCAATAACAACGGAACATATGCAGGTCGGGAGGTAACAAACCATGCTGCCAGAAAAAACAGACGGCCTTCGCGTCGAACATGTGACGCAGCGATTTGGGGGATTGCTGGCACTGGACGATGTCAGCTTCACCTCAGAGAAAAACCGGATCACCGGGCTTATTGGCCCGAATGGTTCCGGAAAAACTACGATGTTCAACATTATCAGCGGGTTCATCAAACCAACCGCCGGGCGCATTTATGCGAATGGTGACGATATTACCGACCTCGCACCGCATCAGATGGCGGCGCATGGCATCGGGCGGACATTCCAGATCCCCAAGCCCTTTGCCTCGATGACCGTCAGACAGACCATCGAACTTGCTTCGCGGGCAAATCCCAAGACCGGTCATTCGGACCCTGCAAGCATCGCGCGTGAAGCAGGGCTGGGGGACAAGCTTGACCTGTATCCGGGCGAGCTGACCACAACAGACCTTCACTCGCTTGAACTCGTCAAGGTGCTTGCCACCGGTGCGAGCTTCGTGCTGCTGGACGAGGTATTCGCGGGGCTTAATCCCTCGGAAATCGAGCACGTCACGCAACTGATCCGTCGTTTCGCGGATCAGGGGACGTCGTTTCTGATCATCGAACACAGGATGCGGGCAGTGATGGCCTTGTGCGATCACGTCCATGTTCTGCTCTATGGAAGGCTCGCAAAATCGGGGACGCCGATCGAGGTGACGCGCGATCCAGAGGTCATCGAAGCCTATCTTGGTGCGGAGGCAATCGAACATGCTTGAACTCAAAGGTTTGGTCGCTGGCTACGGTGGGGTGCGCATTCTACACGACGTGTCTCTGACAGTAGGCGCCACCGAGATGGTCGCGTTGCTTGGCAGCAATGGCGTCGGAAAATCAACCGTGATGAAAACGATCAGCGGGCTTTTGCGCTCTACGGAGGGCTCGATCAAATTCGAGGGGCGCGAGATTTCCCGCGCCTCGCCCGAGGACATCGTCGAGGCGGGGTTGGTTCTGGTCCCGGAAGGGCGGCGGTTGTTCAATGGCATGTCAGTGCAGGACAACCTCCTGATCGGCAACACTGTGCGCCACGCGCTGCCGAGAAGAAAGGAATTGCTCGATAAGGTTTTCGAGTTGTTTCCGGTTCTGGCGTTGCGGCGATTGCAGGCGGCAGGAACTCTTTCGGGAGGAGAGCAGCAGATGGTGGCCATTGGTCGCGCGTTGATGGCGGCCCCAAAGCTGCTGATGCTCGACGAGCCGTCTCTGGGTCTTGCTCCTGCGCTGACGCATCAGGTTTTTGAGGCGCTTCGCGTTCTGAACAAAGAGCCGCTCGCAATTCTCGTAGTCGAGCAGAATGTTTCAATTGCGCTCGCGGCTTGCGAGCGCGGGTATGTACTTGAGGATGGCTCAATCACCGTCAGCGACACCGCCGAAGCGATGCGCAAGGACGACGGGATCCGCAAAGCATATCTGGGCATGTAGGGTAGGACGGAAACCACTATGGATACTTTTATTCAAGGACTGGTGCAGGGCCTGGCGATCGGCGGCATCTACGGACTGATCACGATGGCATTAACGGCTGTTTATTCCGTTACCCGCCTGTTGAATTTTGCGCATGGCGATCTGATGGTCATTGCCATGTACCTTGCGCTGACCGGGGTGAGATGGCTGGGTGTTGATCCCTATTTGTCCATTCTGGTCATTGCACCGCTGATGTTCGGATTTGGAATGGTGTTGTTCCACCTAATCTTCGAACGGGTGCTTCGAGCGCATGTGCTGCTGGTGGTACAAGTCACGCTTGGGCTGGGCTTTGTCATCCAGAGCGCACTTCTGATGATCTTTTCAGCCAACTACCAGACCGTACAATCGTTCCTGACTGGCAAGAAGATCGTGCTCGGGCAGATTGTGTTTCAGGCGACGTTTCTTGTCGCTTTCGTGGTCTCGGTAGTGATGGCCCTGTTGTTCTTCTGGATGCTGAACCGGACGACTTTTGGTCGCAAGGTGCGTGCCGTGGCCGAAGACCCGACCGCGGCATCGCTGTGCGGGATCAGCGTGCGTTGGGTGCAGATGATTGTGTTTGCTGGCGCACTGGGCACGCTCGGGATCGTGGGGCCGCTGGTCGCGCCAGTGTTCATCGTCGAACCAACGCTTGGTTTGCATCTCACATTGGTCGCCTTCATCGTCTTGATCCTCGGTGGCGTGACCAACTTCATCGGAACATTCGTTGCAGGGGTTATCATCGGGCTCGCCGAAGCCTTGGGTGGATTGTATATGAATCCGCCCGAGTTTGCCGGCATCCTGCCCTATGGGATCTTCATCCTGTTCCTTCTTGTTCGTCCTTCTGGCGTATTGGGCCGTTAATCATGAAAAAATACATACCTATTATGGTTTTCTTCGTTTGCGGTATCATCTTCTCAATGGTCGCCGATAACTATTGGCTGGACATTATGGTGTTCGCACTTTGGTATGCGTATTTGTGCGTGACCTGGAATATCATTGGGGGGTTTGGGGGCCAGTTCACCTTCGCACACCCGGTCTTTGTAGCCATCGGCGGCTATACATCATCACTGCTGTTTATCCATCTCGGGGTCAGCCCCTGGTTGGGGATGTTTGCCGGAATGGTACTTGCGGCGCTACTCGCAATACTCCTTGGGTGGATCAATTACCGACGCCGTCTGCCGCATCTGACGTACGCACTGATCACGTTGGCAATCACCTTCGTTGCAATCATCGTGCTGCGTTCATCGCATTTCCTGGGGGGCAGCGAAGGAATATTCTTGCCGCGAGGCAACGACCCGCTGACGTTCCGCTTCTTTAACAAGCAGGTTTACTTCTGGATCATTCTCGCAGCGACTTGTCTTGTGCTTGTTTTCGTTACTTGGTTCAGCCGCTCCATGACGGGGTTCAAGCTAACGGCACTGCGCGACAACGAAGACGCGGCGGCAATGCTGGGCATCGACCAGTTGAAGATGGTGGCGACGTATAGCGCGATTTCTGCCGCGCTTGGTGCTTTTGGCGGAACCTTCTACGCGCAGTATCTCTTTGTGATCGATCCAACGGTCGCCGGTTCACATCTTGCGGTCGAGATTATCCTGTTTACCGCGATCGGCGGCATGGGCACGGTTTGGGGGCCGGTCCTCGGGCCGCTCGCCATGGTCGTGCTCATTCGCTACCTCAATGCGGAGTTCGTGAATATTTCCGGACTCGGCCAGGTCGTCTATGGGGTCATCATTATTGTCGTGCTCGTGGTTCTCAAAGATGGTGTCGTGAGTTGGGGAGGCAAGAGGCTCGCGCATCAGACGTCGAAACTGAAGATGCGGGAGAAAAGACAATGACCCATGATATAAAACCGCGCGTATCGGTGATAACCGGTGCGTCAGGTGGCATCGGTGTTGCCATTGCACGAGAATTGGCCAGGACCGGCGATCATGTGGTGCTGCTGGACGTGAATGTCGAAAATGCGCGCGTCCAGGCCGAAAGGATCCAGGCTGAGTACGGAGGTGGCGCGCTTGCGATGGCCTGCGATGTCACCGCGCGCGAAAGTGTCGAAACGGCGCTGGCCGAGGCGGCGAGCGCATTCGGCTCAATCGATGTGCTGATTAACAATGCCGGCATCACGCGCGATAACCTGCTGTTCAAGCTTGAAGAAGATGAATGGGACGACGTGATCGGGGTGCACCTGAAGGGGGCCTACCTTTGTTCACGCGCAGCGCAGCGTTATATGGTGGAACAGCATTACGGCAAGATCGTAAATCTGTCCTCGACGTCGGCGCTCGGCAATCGCGGGCAAGCAAACTATTCGACTGCTAAAGCCGGACTTCAAGGCCTGACCCGCACGTTGGCGCTTGAGCTGGGGCCCTTCAATATCAACGTAAACGCCGTGGCGCCCGGTTACGTGGATTCCGAGATGACGCGCGCCGTTGCCCGGCGTCTGGGAAAGGACCCCGAGGCGTACAAGGCAGAGCGTGCTGCCAGAATCCCGATCCGGCGTGCGGGTGAGCCAGAGGACATTGCAGCGTTGGTGCAATTCCTGTGCTCGGATCGCGCATCCTATGTCTCCGGACAGATTATATACGCCTGTGGCGGTCCTGAAACGCGGCGGTAAGGAGAGTAATGATGACAAGACGATCAATCGGCCACACCAAGAAATCTAAACAAGAGCGCATTACGGTCGAATGTTGCAGTCATGCTAATCGGATAGATGCAGCCATGAAGACCGAGATTCCGGAATGAGTGCTGCAGGGCAATCGCGCCCGTTCGGTGGCGCTCTGGAGGGGCTTCGCGTCGTCGATTTCACCACCCTGCTGCCTGGTCCACTTGCGACGTTGATCCTCGCTGAAGCGGGTGCGCAGGTTACCAAGATTGAGGCACCGGCAGGCGATCCGCTGCGCGCTAACCCCCCGCATGTGCAAGGTACTCCGGTTTCGTTTGCTTTGCTGAATCGCGGCAAAACCTGTCTGAGCCTTGACTTGAAAAACAAGGATCAGCAGGCCCGAGCCGAGCAGTTGATCTTGCAGGCCGATATCGTGGTGGAACAGTTTCGCCCCGGTGTCATGGCCCGCCTCGGTCTGGACTATGCCGCAATGAGCGCGCGCAAACCCGACTTGATCTATTGTTCGATCACCGGCTATGGCCAGGATGGCCCGGATGCGCAACTTGCGGGACACGATCTAAACTATCTGGCGCGCGCCGGTATCTTGTCGCTAAGTGGCGATGACCAGGGGCGCCCGGCGATGCCACCAACGCAGATCGCCGATATTGGCGGCGGGGCGCTTCCAGCCGTACTGAATATTCTGGCAGCTGTTGTGCAGCGCGAGCGTACCGGCAAGGGTGCCCATCTGGATGTGGCGATGGCTGAAAATGTTCTCGGCTGGACGCATGGCAGCTTCGCGCGCGCGTTGAGCGGCGTGCCGGAACCTGGCCCGGGAGAAGGCCGCCTGTTCGGCGGCTCGCCGAGATACCGGATTTATGAAACCGCCGATGGCCGCTTTCTTTCAGTAGCGCCATTGGAAGAGAAGTTCTGGAAAACCTTCTGCGCAACGATCGGATTGGATTCGGAGCGCATCGCTGAGCTTGGCGAAGGCGCGGACCTCATATCCGAAATCTCGGAAATTCTTGGCCGCAAGACTTGCGCAGAGTGGATGACGCTCTTCCAGGGAAAGGATGTGTGTGTGGAGCCTGTGCGAGGCATGAGCGAGGTGCTGAATGATGCACATTTCAGTGCCCGTGCAGTCTTTGAACAAAAACTGGAAGCGGTCGCCGATGGTACGTTTGCCGCACTGCCCGTTCCGCTTGTAAAAGGTTTGAGGAGATGTTAGGCGAGCGCGGCTGTCTATCCTGCGTTTTTTGCGGAAATGTCCAACTTCTAGTCCGTTGGAATGGGTATTCAGCAGGAAGAGTACAATATGACTGGGCAACGGCATGTCTGACACATTGCTGTCAGCGCAGTGCTCGAAGAACGTAGAGCCGAACGTGGATCAATCCGAAACATCAGATGTAACCCCGCGACGGCAGGCTATTCTTGATGCCGCCGCACGGCTGTTTTCAGACCAGGGATTTTCCGGCACAACCATTCGCCAGATCGCTGAACACGCGGATATGGAATCTGGCAGCCTTTACTATCATTTCCGCTCAAAGAACGCGATCCTGCAGGAGATCTTGGTCTTTGCCATCAGCGCCACTGCCAGCGAAGTCCGAGAGACCGTGGCCGGGCTGCCCGAGGGAACCAATCCGCGCATGAAGATAGAGGCCGCATTGCGTGCGCATCTGCAGGCTCTGCACGACCACATCGAATATACCTCCACGAATGGCCGTTACAGCGGGCAAATTCCTGCTACCGTGCATATAACGGTCCAGCCGCTCAGGCAGAAATACAGTGATTTTTGGCTGGAGTTGCTTCGCGAGGCCCAGGAAGATGGGGCGATCCACGAGAATCTGAACCTCTCGCTACTGCGGCCGCTTATCCTGGGTGCCCTGAACCATACAATGGATTGGTATGACGCGAAACGCGGTAACATCGACGAATTGTTCGGCATCATCAAGGTGATGACCAGTGGTATATGGAAGTGAGTGGTAAAAACTTGAGGATCAGGCAGCTCTGAGTTGTGCCACTGTAAGTCTGCCAAGTTTTACAGTACTGGTAGGCCCTCAAAAAATCATCGTATAGTGGTTCGCTCTGTTGTCTCTTTCCATGGCGCCAATCCTTCCTTGATCTGGAGCCTTCGAAAAAACGGAGCGGTTAGAATGTCTGCCGTCGCTGCTTGCAGGGCGATCCGCCGGCTGTTAGCATTCACGCAAATCCGTTGGGGTGCCCTGTTCAGGGCTGAGAGGCGCAAGCTGACCCATCGAACCTGATCCGGACAATACCGGCGTAGGGAACGGAGCATGATCTGACGCGGCGCGATACCCGCTGCCTGTAGATCTCCCTCCACCTGTCGCTGGTGGAGGCAATGAAGATGTCACACCCATCCGCAATGACGATAGCAGGCTCCGACAGTGGCGGAGGCGCCGGGATTCAGGCTGACCTCAAGACGTTTTGCGCCCTCGGGGTTTATGGGACCAGCGCCATAACCGCGATCACGGCACAGAACACGCGCGGTGTCATCGCTATCGAGCCTGTTTCCCCCCGGACGGTTTCGGCGCAGATCGCCGCCGTGCTCGACGACATTCCGCCGATGGCGATCAAGATCGGGATGCTCGGATCACCGGACATTGTGGCCGCCGTTGCCGGGGCGATCGAAGGCTATGATGGCCCGGTCATCCTCGATCCCGTCATGGTTGCGAAATCGGGGGACGCGCTTTTGTCCGAGGAGGGGGAGGCGGCGCTGGTTGAGCTGCTGCTTCCACGTGCGGATGTCCTGACGCCCAACCTGCCCGAGGCCGCGCGTCTGCTGGGCAGCGCGCCCGCGCAGGATCCGGCGGAGGTGGTGCGTCAGGGCAGGGCGCTGCTTGACCTTGGCGCGCGGGCGGTGGTGATGAAGGGCGGCCATGCCGAGGGGGCGACCTGCATCGACCGGCTGGTCACGGCGTCGGGCGTCATCACGATGGAGCAGCCGCGCTGCATGACCCGCAACACGCACGGGACAGGATGCAGCCTGTCCTCGGCGATTGCGACCGAACTGGCAAAGGGGGCGAATGTCGAGGCCGCCGTGCGGCGGGCACAGGTCTGGCTTCATGGCGCGATCCGCGCGGCCGACCGGTTGGATATTGGCAGCGGTCACGGCCCCGTGCATCATTTTCACGAGGTCTGGCCGTGATGCAGGCGCGTGTCATCGGTGCCGGGGTCGCAGGGCTTTGCGTCGCGACGGAACTGGTCGCGCGCGGTTGCGAGGTGACGGTCTTCGACCCTTCGCCAATGCCCGGGCCACATGCCTGTTCGTGGTGGGCAGGGGGAATGCTGGCCCCTTTCTGCGAGGGCGAAACCGCCGAGGAACCTGTTGTTCGCCTCGGCCAGAGCGCGGCGGACTGGTGGGCGCGGCAGGGCGTGAGCGTGGAGCGGCGGGGCACGCTGGTGCTGACCCTGCGGCGTGATCGGCGGGAACTGGACCGCTTCGCCCGGCGCGTGGCGGAGCATGAGACGCTCGACAGCGCCGGGCTGGCCGCGCTGGAACCTGACCTTGGGGGGCGCTTCGATCGCGCCTTGCACGTGGCGGGTGAGGCGCATCTCGACCCGCGCGCGGCGTTGCGCCATCTTCGTGCCCGGTTGGAGCAGGCTGGCGTTGCCTTCGTGGCTGAGCCTGGCCATGCGAAAGGGCTGACCTTCGACTGTCGTGGCCTCGCCGCGCGCGACAGCCTCAAGGATCTGCGCGGGGTAAAGGGTGAGATGGCCGTGCTGCGCAGCGCCGATATTCGCTTGACGCGCCCGGTCCGGCTGCTGCACCCGCGCTACCCGCTTTATGTCGTGCCCCGCGCGGACGGCCTGTTCATGCTGGGCGCCACCCAGATCGAAAGCGACGACGTAAGGCGGACCGTGCGCTCGACCCTCGAACTGTTATCGGCGGCCTATGCGCTGCATCCGGCCTGTGGTGAGGCTGAGCTGGTCGAAGTCGGCGTTGATGCCCGCCCCGCCTTTCCTGACAACCTGCCTCGCCTGGTGCGGCGGGGTGAGACGATTTACGTCAACGGCCTGTTCCGGCACGGCTTCCTGCTCGCCCCCGAATTGGCGCGCGAAGCTGTGGCGGCGGCCTGCGACGGCAGCAAACCGGAGTTCTGGCATGAAGATCATGATTAACGGCACACCGACCGAGACGCGGGCAGAGATGCTTGACGCGGTTCTGGAGGAACTCGGCTTTGGCGATGCCAAAGTGGCAACAGCCGTCAACGAGGATTTCGTTCCAGCCTCGCTGCGCGGGCAGACGGCGCTGGCACCCGGCGACCGGGTGGAGATCGTCACACCCCGGCAGGGGGGTTGAGATGCGACTTTATGAAACCGATATCGCGTCGCGCCTGATGCTGGGCACCGCGCAGTATCCCTCACCCGCCGTGCTGACGGAGGCGTTCCGCCGCTCCGCCGCCGGGATCGCGACCGTTTCTGTCCGGCGTGAGGCGGGGAACGAACGGGCAGGCGCGGCCTTCTGGGGGCTGGTGCGCGATTTGGGAGTGACGCTTTTGCCGAACACCGCAGGTTGCCATTCGGTTCGGGAGGCCGTCACGACGGCGCAGATGGCGCGCGAACTGTTCGATACGCCCTGGATCAAGCTTGAGGTGATCGGTCATGCCGACACGCTTCAACCCGACCCGTTCGGACTGGTCGAGGCTGCTCGCATCCTGACCAATGAGGGATTCCAGGTCTTTCCCTACACGACCGAGGATGTGGTGCTTGCCGGCCGCCTGCTCGATGCGGGGTGCGAGGTGTTGATGCCCTGGGGCGCGCCGATCGGCACCGGTCTGGGGCTGACGAATATCTACGGTCTGCGCACGCTTCGCGCCCAGTTTCCGCAAGTGCCGATGGTCGTGGATGCGGGCCTCGGCCTGCCCAGCCAGGCGGCGATGGCGATGGAGATGGGGTTCGACGCGGTGTTGTTGAACACTGCGGTCGCCAAGGCCGGTGATCCCGCCCGTATGGCGGAGGGGTTCGCCCGCGCGGTTCAGGCCGGACGGCTGGCGTTCGAGGCCGACCCGATGGAGCCGCGCGACATGGCGGCACCCTCAACCCCGGTGATTGGAATGGCGTTTCTGGAATGACACTCGACCGTTTTTACCCGATTTTCGATGGCCCCGACTGGCTGGAGCGCATGTTGCCGCTCGGCGTGAAGCTGGTGCAACTGCGGATCAA
>Ga0209345_10000796_pt1 | contig 40479 bp, 30 predicted proteins | sample Cruoilmetagenom7_FD_187294 | JGI IMG/M metagenome (GOLD analysis project Ga0209345, IMG submission 187294) | Oil polluted marine microbial communities from Coal Oil Point, Santa Barbara, California, USA - Sample 7 (SPAdes) (version 2) | ecosystem: Environmental > Aquatic > Marine > Oil seeps ...
TAATACAATTATAGTTCAAGTGTTGCTTTCTCTCATTACGAGATGATGTTAGTAAGTCATTTAGGCTTATGGCGACATTCGTGGATAAAAAACTCTTACGATAAAGAAATTTATAAAGAGAAGTCCCCCCCCCCCCCTCAGTACATCATATATCCAATTAAATAAAATAATTACTGTAAACTATCTCATACTATTTATGATTTGAAGAATATGGTGTTAATATGAATTCATTAGTGATAAATATTTTTATCAATACCTCTGATACAATAATTCAAAGGAGTGATTATGGAAAAAGTATATCCTACTACAGAACAAGTAAAGAAATTTTTATATAAATATGTTCCCAATAATAAGCAAGATAGAAAAGGTCTTTTTCTTTTGCCTGCACAAACAGGAAGTGGTAAGACTCACGCAACAATACAATATATGGCAGAAAAAATAAAATCTGGCTCTAAAGAAAATATGATATATATTGTCAACATAATAAAAAGTGTTAAGGAAACCTATCATAAGCTCCTAGATGAACTTGACACAACAGAAGAACAATCAAAAGTGCTATGGCTAAAAAGTAATCATGAGAGCGTATTTGATTTTTTTAAAAACAATACCAACATAGATGACTTTACACATTTAAACAGATTTAATGAGTTTAAGAAATTAAAAGAAAGTGTACTTTTTGCAATCAAGCACAATTCAATAGAAGATGAAATTACGAAAGAAATTGTAAGTAAGTTAAACAGAACACTCCAAGATGCACTAATCAAGTATTATAAAGATAACAAGCTTGATGGCTTTCGCAATGAAGTTGGGTTATTGTACCCTACTGTTAAATTAAAAGAATACAATGCTATCTTCATGACTACAAAAAAATTCTTTTTTTCAGTATTTGACTTAGATGGCAGATATACTATCTATAGTGACTCTAAATTTGGGGGTTCAACCTTATTTATAGATGAGTTTGATACCCAAAAAAAGATTATATTAAGTACGATTATTGAGCAAGAAAATAGATATAAATATGATATGTTTGACATTGTAATAAGTATTGAAAATGCTCTAAGAAGTAAGGATTATGTAAAAAAATACAATGTGGATAAAGAAGCAATAGATAATATTTTAGAGTTTTACAATAAGATATTTTATAAATATAAAATTGCTCGTGGTTTTAAATATGAATTTGAGGAAGAAGAAACCATAAACACAATGCTGATGGACTCTAGTGGAGCTACTTTTATTAATTCTAGGGGTAGTAGGATGAAAGCTTCATGTCTCGATAATAGCACTACTAACAGTGTTGGGCTAAAGGGGGATATTGATTTTGTTGATATTGTCCGAGATGTAACAACAGCATTGAAAAGATATATAGGACTATGTAAAAGGATAGTAGCAGATAGGACTATTTCAATTATAGATACAGTAAAAAAAGATGAAATTAAAGAGGCAATAATATATGACCTCATAAAAGAGATAGGAACTTCTTCTGGCGACATTCACTATAAATATTTATCAGATACAATAAGAAATGAGTTGTTTCAATCTAAGCAAGCAATTTCAACAAGCAGAGATAACCTTTATGAAAATGGCTTTAATATTATAGATGTTAAACAAAAAAGCATGGAATCTGTAACAACAGATTTTGAACTTATATTACTTTCAAATACACCAGAGAATTTTTTAAAAAAAACTTGTAAACATATGTTTGTTGTTGCTGTATCTGCAACCTGTACTCTTAATACTGTTATACGAAACTTTGACTTAAAATATTTATCAAAAGAACTTCAAGACAAATATAAAACACTTAGTAAAGATGAAATAAAAAGTATGAATAGTTTATATATTCAAGCTAAAAAACAAAAAGATAGAGATATAACGATTAAATATATTGAGCCTATATATAATGATGATTATGGCATATCAAGAAAATATTTTAATAGTAATGAGAGCTTCCATTCAGAGTATATAAATCCCTTGAAAAAACAAAAAAGTGAATATTATTTTAAACAGTATGAGAGAATTTTACATTGCTACATGGATTTTCTCTTATATGATGAAATAGAAGCATTTATGCACTTACAAAGTAATTTTCCTAGAAATGGGCTTGATGATTCAAAAAATTATATCTATACAAAAACAATATTAATTCTTATTTTTGAAATGATGGTCTCAAATAAATTTAAGCTCTCACGTACTATTCAAATAAAGATAGATAGACTAGAAGAAAAGAGAAAAGAACTAGGGGATGAGAGATTCTATAAATATATAGAAGATGAGAACGAATTGATATATTTTTATAATTCGCAAAAAGAAAATCAAACTGCTTACAATAAAGTCTTAGGTAAAAAACTAGAAGATGGTGATAAGATTTACTTGATGAGTAGCTACGCCACAATAGGCAGTGGTGTAAATATGGAGTATGTTGCTAAAGATGGCATGAAAAAAGATTTTGATGCAATATTTATGGACAAGACATCATCTTTAATTACTAGATTTTATGATAGCCCTGCAAAAACAAGCAAAGATAAAAGTAATGAAAAAATGACAGCATTATATGAACTTGAATCACTCTATATAAAAGGATTTTATACAGCATCAAGATACATGAGAATTGCTAAACTTATTTTGAAACATAGTATAGAAACTGAAATGAAGTACCCTGATACTAATGACTATGTCAATAGCTCTATGGGTATACTGATTCAAGCTATTGGTAGGCTATACAGAACAGATGATATATCAAAAATGTATATTTATCTAAGTGATGATTTAAGAGATGTTGTATCAAACTTTGATAGTTCCAATATTTCTTTATTGCCAGCAGTACAACAGTTAATAGAGAAAACTACAGAGGGGCTAACTATTGATGATAAATTGAGTAGTGAAAGCAGTAGAATTAAAAAAGCTATAGAACAGTCTAAAAATATCTTCAAGAGCAAGAATTATAGTATTTACAGATATATACAATATATGTTAGCAATATTTAATGGAAGTGATATTAACGAATCTCATATTGCAGATTGGGAAACTAAACGACTTTATCTCATATCAAACCCCACCATAGATAGTGAAAGTTCCATCCATGAGGAATATTATGGGAAAGTGCCAATATATAGTAATAGTGAATATTCATACTATTATTCGCAAGAAGATGATTATAAAAGTATAGAGATAGATTTTAAAAGTAAAAAAGGCAATATAGAAGTTTCATCAGAATCGGCAATGCTTGATGTAATAGCCAAGACAAAAGAACTACAAGAATGCGTAATAAATAACAAGATAGCTTTAAAGTTTAAGCATCAATATATAATGACTCCAATAGTATTTAACAACCTATACAAAGGTGCAATGGGAGAGGTTTTAGGAAAATATATTTTAGATAAATATTGTGATGTAGAGTTAGAGTCGTTAGGGGTTCATAATGATGAATATGAAAGATTTGATTATAAAACTATCAATAATATATATATTGATTTTAAATACTATTCCCAATCCACCCTAGAGACAAAAGAAATAGATGAGATTAATAGGTTGGCTAGAAAAAAAATGGAAACAATGAGAGGATGCAAAGCTATTATTATTAATATATTTGCTGATAGCACTGATAAGAGTAAATATATTGATGCCAATGTTGATGTAGTTATTGTTCCATTTTTAATAGACATAAAGCAAAGAGATAAGCCTATGTTTAGTCAAAATGCCATTGAGATTATTAGGAAAATTTGTCATGGAGCATAACTCACTAATCAATCATCTAATAGCTACTTTTAATTACGCTGAAATACTTAGTAGATATAAAATATATAAAATTGTAAATAATAAGAAAGCCAATAGCTATAATGATTATGCTAAATTTTATCAAGCGATTAAGATGGATATAGAGCCTTTAGCTCATGCAAGAGAAAAGAACTATACAATAATAGCGTTAGATATAAATAAGGAGATGCCGAGTGACTTCAAGTATGAATATACTTTAATTCAATATGTAGAACTTAAACGAACAAGAGACACTACTCTAATGAATTTACTTTTCTCATTGCTTGCCAAAGAGTCAACTTATTTTGATATTGGAACTGACCCTTATGGTTTATATTATCTAGCCGAGATAAAAGAACAAAAAGATTCAAGCTTTAATACAATTACAACACTTAGGATAGGAGTTGATGCTCAAATGTACTTGACTCTTAATGTTGTTTCTTTTAGAAAAATATACAATAATAATAAAATTGATTTAAAAAAAGATAGATATGTAATTAATGGTAACAAGTTAGTTAGAAGCAATATTGTAGATGAAAAAGAATGCTATATAAAAGGGGCTAGAAAGGGAACTAAAAATTCTTTTCCTTTTATGAATTTCAGTTACGGTTATGAAGATACCAAGATGTCAATATTACATCAATTTATCACCTCTTTTAAGAAGCATTTTAAAGATATTGCATCTATTGAATTTGATAGATTAGATATGAATTTATTTGAGTATGGAGATGGAAGCAGTGATGCTATTAAGATTGTTAAAGATAGTGTGCTATCAAGCTTTAGTGGTGCTGTTTTTAATATCATTAATTATACAGATTTAGAGCTAGATGATGAAATAACTGTTCTAAAACAAAAGTTTTTAGATTATTTTTCAAATTCTGTAGTAGTAAAGAACACTAAAAGGCTAGGTAAAAATGATATAAATATAACAATTACTTTTTCAAAGAAATTTTATCAAGAAAACAAGATAAGTGACCCATATATTAAGATAAAAAAATCTAAAGCCATTTCTCAAAATATTAATATTGCTAAGGGAAAAATAGGTGTGAATAATACGATTCTTCATGTATTACTAAAAGAGTTACTTATAAAACAAGATATAAAGAATAGACGAATAAGCATCACTAGAGATATTACTATTGATGGTTTTACTTTTATACAAATCAACAAGCAAAAAATACCAGAGGATACGATATATAATAAAATATATGTTAAAGGGCTAGATATAGCATTTAGAGAATTGACTGATACAGAGATAGAACACTGTAATCGTTGTGTATCTTATGCTGAATCAGATAAAAAAGAGATAGAAGCTGTAATCATTGCTGATGATGGTAGTGTTAATTATATTGTAAAAACAAGAGGTTTTATGTTGCCAGAGTTAGAAGATATAAGTAGGCTGTATGATGAAAGGGTAAAAGAAGTGAAGCCTATTAACAAAAAAAAGGTTTTAGATGTTTTTGATAAAGCATATAGTCAAGATGGTGTTGTAATTTCTGATGAAACCACGCAGTTAATATCTAGCAATAGAGATAAGATAAATTCACTAAGAATGATAGATGATACCAACATAGACCTACAGATGTTAAAAAAGTATTTTAGTTCTAAAGAAGAGTTAAAAGAAGTAACTAAAAGTTTCAAAAAATCTATCCTAGAACTTGTGGATAGTTCTATTATTTTTAATATTAAAGCTAAGTCATATATCAATTTTATATCTTCATTATCTGGAATAAAGTACAACGAGGATAACTATAACTATTCTGTTTATAGTGTTGGCATATCTAGCATTCACAAAACAACTGCTAATATGCCTAAAGCCATTAAAATAAGAGAAATTCATCTTCTTAGGGGCAAACTTCTCACGAAACAAATATTAGAGATGATGAGTGAATATTTTGTAAAAAATGGAGAGTTTACAGTTCTTCCATATCCCATAAAGTATATTAGAGAGTATTATAAAATTTAGACTTAACAATTTGTGAATTATCATAGGTCGAACATTGTAAATTGTATAAAATAAGGCAAGATAGGTATTCTTATGTCTATCTGTAAATTTTAATTGTCTTAAATAGACAAAATACAAGGAGCACAGATGTCAGCAAGACCTAAAATACTTAATAATAAGCTAGAAGTTACACATCAAGGTGTATGGGATATTACAGACGAGATAGAAGTAATGTGCTATGTAACAAGTGATAAGATAAGATTAATGTCTCTTCGTGGAACAGGAACAGTAATGAACCTGAATGGAGCTGGTAGTACAGCAGTATTAAGAAACCTTAAGGCAAATTATTTAAAGCCATTTCTGTCGGACCAGTTAAAAACGTGGGTAATTGGGGCTTCTGAGAGTAAGTTTGATAAATTAAAGGCTATTTATGGACCACCTTTTGTTCCATTTGAGGCTACTCTTTTTGTTGATATATGCAAAGCATATATTGATGCAGATAATGCAGGGGTATTAAATAAGAAGCAGAAGATTACAGCTAATAGATTATTAGGGATAATGACTGCATTTGCTAAAGTTGGTATAGTAGCAGTTATAGATGAGATTACTGGATACCAAGAGGAAAGAAATAGTACAGACTTGCAAAAGCTGTTTAGTTTATATGTTTCTGAGGAGTATTCACCATGGGCTAAGAGATTTCCCGATGAGTTTTATGAAGAAATTCATAGATTGAGAGGATGGGGTTCTTTTTCAAAGCAGGGAAGAAAAATGCCACAAGTAATTGGCACATACACAAATGACTTAATCTATAAATATTTACCAGAGGGTGTATTAGAGATGCTGAAAGAAAAAACACCACAAAGTGAAGCAGGGAATAATCTTGTTCGACTTCATCAAAGCTTGACACCAGAGCAAGGTATACAACATTTACTTAGTCACATGAGTACCGTGATGGCACTAATGAAAATATCAGATACATGGGATGATTTTTTGTATATATTCGACCGAAACTTTAATAATACAAGCCAACAAAGATTTTCATTTACATACTAGTATATATGTAAGCATATAATTAAATGTAAGTTTTCTATCTTAAGTTATGCAATAGAGATTTGTATAAAACTAGCAATAAATTTGTTTTCATAGTTAAGTTACTATTTTCGCACTTAACTTATTAAGTTAGAAAACAAGACTGTTTTAGCGAGAATATTTAAAAGTTAATTACGGAGTAGTTACTTAGAACGCTTTAAAAAAGAGGGTTCACAGTTTGACCTTAGCATCGCACTTTTGATTGCATTAGATTATTTAGAAGATGATTTGAGTGAATGGTTTGTTTTTGGCGAGCTTGGTTTAAATGGTGCTGTAAAAGAGAATATTCAACTCTACCCTCTTATGTTATCACTTGCTAATCAAAAGCTAATTAGTAAAGCTATAGTTCCTCATGCAAGCCTTAGCAAACTTTCAAAAATACCAAATATAGAATTTTATGGAGTTAAAACTCTTCAAGAAGCTATCACTTTGCTCAAGAATCAAACTACAGCTTCTCCAAGTATTAACGCAGGCGGGATTGAATATCCATATTATGAGATAAATAGTGAAAAGTATTATTATCTTAAAGAGTATGAAGATGATTTTTTAGATGTAAAGGGACAAGAAGTCGCCAAACGTAGTGCTATAGTCGCTGCAGCAGGATTTCACAATATTTTATTTGAGGGAAGTCCAGGTTGTGGTAAAAGTATGATTGCCAAACGACTTAGATATATTTTACCTCCGCTTAAAAACGATGAGATATTAGACATTGCCAAGCTTGAAACCTTAGACTTTAAAGAACCTGCATTTAAACCAAAAAGAAGTTTTCGTTCACCTCACCACTCATCAACTCTGGCCAGTGTGTTTGGTGGAGGTTCTCATAAGGCACAAATTGGAGAAGTTGGACTTTCACATCGGGGTATACTATTCTTTGATGAATTACCTCACTTCTCTAAAGGGGTACTTGAAGCTTTAAGAGAACCAATGGAAGATTCAAAAATACGAATATCCAGGGTTAATTCTAAGATTGAATATCCTGCTGAGTTTTTGTTTGTTGGAGCAATGAATCCATGCCCATGTGGAAATCTTTTAGATGAGTCCAAAGAGTGTCGGTGTAATGAATTAGAGATTCAAAGATATAAAAATAGACTCTCAGACCCATTTTTGGATAGAGTAGATATTAACGTGACAATGCAAAATGTAAATGTAGGTGACAAGTCGAGTTACTCCTCTAAAGAGATGCATAAGATGGTTGTTGAGGCTCATATATTTTCTAAAGAACGTGGACAAGAGAACTTTAACGCAAAACTAAATGACAGAGAGATTGAAAAGTTTTGTATTTTAGATGAAGAGGCAAATAGTATCTTAGATATAGCAATCAATAGATATTCACTCTCCTTTAGAAGTATTAAAAAAGTTCAAAAAGTCGGGAGGACTATTGCTGATTTAGATTCAAGTAAACTTATAACTAAGAAACATATACTAGAGGCATTGAGCTACAGGAGAAGGTAGGAGTAGAGTATTAGCTTTTTAGAGTCTTTTAAATGATAGAATAACTTTTGAAAAAAAATTTATACAATAGATTAGATATTAAATAGTGAAGTAATATTTTATTTAGAGATTACTTTAAGTAAATATTTCATATAATTATTTATATTATAATTTAAAGGAATATTAATGAACAGAAGAGAAGCGATTAAAGTAGCAGGTTTAGCGGCAGTTGTTGCAGCAGTAGGTGCTGAAGCAAAAATGCCAGAAGAGTATATGAACCGTATCGAGATGAAGCCGAAAAATCCAGCTAAGATGGATAAGGGCGAACTTAAACATACTCCACTTATAACTCTTAAAGAAAAAGATGCAAAAGGTTACACTCTTGTTGAAGTTTTAGTAGGACAAGGTGGAATTATTCATCCAAGTACACCTGATCACTGGATTGATTTTATTGAGCTTTATGCTGATGGTAAACTAGTTGGTAAAAGTACTCTAGAGCCAGAAATCTCACGTGGTGCTGCATTATTTGGATTAAAACTAGATGGTGTTAAAGAGTTAAAAGCTAGAGCTGGTTGTAACCTGCACGGTATTTGGACTTCAACTTTAGCAGTGTAGTCCTTTTTTAGCAGGGAGCTTTCCCTGGCTAAAATCTAAACGTTATAGTAAGTTGCGTTTGGATGATATACAACGAGAGCTGATGTAGACTGTTCCGGATGAATCTGGAAAGTCTCACTGAGCTCTATCCCAAACTCCTCAGGTTTTAACAAGTCAAAGAGTGGACGATTCAGCTCTAAGTCCGGACAAGCTGCATACCCAAAAGAGTAACGACTTCCCTGGTACTTATTCATCTGTACATCACTCAGTTTAGAACCTTCACCTTCTGAGATATTGAGATCAAGTCTAATCTGTTTATGTGCTATCTCTGCAAGTGCTTCAGCTAGCTCAACACCTAATCCATGAAACTGATAATATTCAGTGTAGTTACCCTCCTCATATATACCGCGTTCTATCTCACTCAGTTTTGCACCTGCACTCACACAAGAAAGTGCTATTACATCATGTCTATCTGAGTGAAAGAAGTCACTGAGGGCTCGGTGTGGCTGTTTAGATTGTCTAGGGAAAGTAAACTGTTTTACTGCTCGTCCCATTACATGTTCTAATGACTCGGAGTTTACTTCATCAAGGGAGTTATACCCTTCACTCTCATCAAAGATAAGCAGAGTATTATCATCACTTCTACATGGCCAGTAACCATAGATGACAGTTGGCTCAAAAAGCTTTTCATCAAGAAATTGTGTTTTGAGTTTTTCATATGCTGGCCAGACAACTTCATCTAGTTGTTTCTCATACGCTTCTTTTGTCATACCTTTGGAGCTATAACCCCAACGAGATTTAAAAAGGATTCTATGGTTAATCCACTCAAAAGCCATCTCTATCTGCTGTTCTGTAAGTTTTAGCTCACGTCTTCCCCAAAATGGAGGAGTAGGAACTTTAACCTCACGTGAGGGCATTTTGAGTTCAGAAAAAGGAGGGATAATAATCTCCTTTTTCTCTTTAACTTCAAGCTTTGGTGCATCAGGGTGAAGATTTGTATCCATATTTCCAGCCTCAATACGACTCATAGCTGTAACACCATCAAAAGCATCTTTACAGTAGAAGATAGGGCCATCATAAGCAGGGCGACAGAAGTCATCTATAAATGCACGAGTAAGTGCTGCTCCACCTAAAAGTATAGGGATTTTGATACCGTTCTCTTTAAGAGTTGTGAGGTTTTCAAGCATCACCTGAGTTGATTTTACTAAAAGACCACTCATACCAAGAGCACTTGCATTTGATTCTTTAAGAGTCTCTAAGAATTTGTCTAGTTCGACTTTAATACCAAGGTTGATAACTTTATAGCCGTTGTTTGAGAGGATGATATCAACAAGGTTCTTTCCAACATCATGCACATCACCTTTTACCGTTCCAAGTACGAGTGTAGTATCTACTGCTTTTTCAACCTTTGGAAGATATGGGTTTAGGTGGTCAACTGTTTTTTTCATAGTTTCAGCAGATTGGAGAACAAAAGGGAGTTGCATCTGCCCTGAACCAAAAAGTTCACCGACAACTTTCATAGCATCAATAAGAATCTCATTTACGATAACTTCAGGTTTGATAGTGTGACGAGCTTCCTCAACAAGAGGAATCATTCTCTCTTTATCTCCATCCATAAGAAGTTTAGCGATTTTTTCTTCATTGCTCATTGCCAAATATTCTGCATCTTCAGCGTCATTATCAACAGCCTCTTTTGAGCTGAAGTGTTCGATGAAGTTAAAAAGAGCTTCTCCATTTGGCTGACGGTTAAATATCAGGTCATCACATATTTTTTGATCTTCATCTGAGATTTTATTGATAGGAATAATGTGTTTCACATTAATAATAACAGAGGTAAGACCAGCTTCAATACAGTGGTGTAAAAACATAGAGTTAAGATATGGACGTGCGTCCTTATCAAGACCAAATGAGATGTTTGAAAGACCTAATGTCGCTCCAACTTCAGGATGCTTCAGGCGCAATGCTCTAATTGCTTCAATAGTATTTATACCTGCGTCCCAGTACTCTTCATCACCACTCCCTAGAGTAAATGTAAGTACATCAAAAACCAAATCCTCTTTTTTCAGACCATGACGCGTGGTAGCCAAGTCAATTATTCTATCAGCTACGGCGATTTTGTTCTCAACCGTTTTAGCCATTCCAACTTCATCGATAGTCAGACATACTAAACTTGTTCCGTATTTTTTTGCCAAAGCACATACTTCATCAAATTTAGGCTCACCATCTTCAAGGTTTACTGAGTTAAGAATAGGTTTTCCACCGATGTTTTTAAGTGCAGTCTCAAGCCCTTTTGTTGAAGTTGAATCTGGCATAAGTGGAAGAGCAATTTTTTGATTATACATACCCATAACTGCGTTCATGTCTTTAGTCTCATCACGACCTGCAAAACCAACATTTACATCAATGGCGTGTGCTCCAGCGCGAACTTGCTGTTGTGCTACACTGAGTGTCCCTTCATAATCTTCTGCTAAAAGAAGTTCCCTAAAGGCTTTAGAGCCAGTTGCGTTTGAGCGCTCTCCCATAAGTAGAGGAGCCGGCTCTTGCATAAGTGGTGCCACATTAAAAAGTGAAGATATTGAAGTTTGGTGTGAGCCAGTTGCCTCTTTAGGTGCAATGGTTGTTACTCTGTCCACAAGAGCGCGAATATGTTGCGGTGTTGTTCCGCAGCATCCACCTAAAAATGAGACACCATCGTATTGTAAAAATTTCTCTTGCTGTGTTACAAACTCATCAGGTCCCATCGGATAGTAAGTGTAACCGCCACGGTTTTGTGGAAGACCTGCGTTTGCATGAACACTAATAGGCTTGTGCCAAAGTTCACTTAGAGTTTTTACATGTTTTAGAACTTGTTCAGGACCAGTTCCACAGTTAAAACCTAAAGATAAAATGTCAAAAGGCTCCATAATAGTCGCAATTGTTTCAGCATCAGTTCCGATAAGCATAGTTCCACTAAGCTCAATCGTTACAGAGACCATAATAGGAATTGCAACATCTTTTTGACGGCACGCTTCTTGACAAGCGTGTAGAGCTGCTTTTATCTGGAGTGGATCTTGGCATGTCTCAAGAAGAAATACATCAACGCCACCATCGATAAGAGCGAGACAAAATTCAGTGTACCCTTTGTACATCTCATCATAAGTGATATGTCCAAGTGATGGGAGCTTTGTACCTGGTCCAACTGAGCCAAGAACAAAACGTGGGTGTTCAGGTGTAGAGAACTTTTCACACTCACGTTTGACTAACTCAGCTCCAGCTTTTGTAAGCTCATAGGCACGATGGCCAATCTGGTACTCATCTAAAACCCAAGAGAAAGAACCAAAAGTATTTGTTGTAATGAAGTCAGCACCAGAAGTGAGGTAGGCTGAAAATATCTCACTGAGAACTTCGGGGCAGGTAACATTGAGGAGTTCGTTACATCCCTCATTATTTTCCCATGCTTCTTTTGGGATTTTATCGTCACGTTGCTGAAGTTGGGTTCCCATGGCACCATCAATGATAAGCGGGCGTTTTTGAATAGTCTGAAGTATCTGCTGTTTTGTTGTCATTATTTTTTAAAGCTCTTATTTAAATATTATATAGGTCATTCTATCTAAAGTGAGCATAAAGACTGCTGTTACAAAGTTTAATCTGTAAGCCATTAAGTTTATAAATATTAAATGCATAAGGTACAGTATGTTCTTAAATTTTACGAAACTTGACTATATAGTATTTTAATTTTCTAGTTATGATAATGTAAGAGATATTGGTCTATATTCCTAATGATATAGGATAATCATTCATATTTTGACATATTTTGACAAAGTGACGGAACAAGTAATGAAACCCTTGACTTATTACGTCATTTAAGGATATAATGACGATGAAATTCAATAATATGAGAGGTTTAATCGTTAATGGTACTAGCTTACATTCGTCCAGATAAACATTTTGATGCTGCACATGATCAGCTTCAGCAGATAAATTCATACGCGATTTCTCATGGTCTTGTTATTGATGATGAGTTCATAGATCAGACTTCACAGAACAAACGCTTGAGCGAGCGTAATTCAGTGACAAAATACTTTCAATCAAAATCAAATGCCACTCTTTTAGTTTATGATGTATGGGTACTTAGTACAAATATGGAAGATCTTGTACAGATGTTTAGTTGTCTACTGAAAAACAAGTTTAGTGTTCATTTTATAAAGCAATCTGTTATAATCTCAGAACAGAGTAGTGTTATGCTTGTTTTAGGACTTATTGATCAACTGCGTCAAACACTTCAGGGTGAGTCTAAAAGAGTTATAGGTCGTCCAAAGGGGAGCAAGTCTAACTCTAAGTTTGACGTATATATCAATGAGATAATCTCTTACATAAAAGAGAAAAAAAGTGTGAGTGAGATGGCTAGAACTTTAAATGTTAGCAGAAGTTCACTCAAGGATTATATAGAGTCACGTGAGTTAAAACAGGTTGCATATGGCTCACTTTTACCAGCAGCACCTGAAAATGCAGAAGAACAAGTGATAAATACTATCACTTGTCCAAATTAAAATTAAAAAAAGGAAAGAGTATATGAGTGAAAAAACAGCAGGTATTGAGATACCGACACCTTGGAGAATTAAGCGTTACTATTTATATGCAGTAGTAACAATTATAGCTTTGGTCTTGCCATGGATACAGATAGATGGAAATCATTTCTTCTTATTAAGTTTTGATAAGATGAAGTTACATCTTGCATTTATACAGTTTGACATGCAAGAGCTTTATCTAATGCCGTTCCTACTAATGTTAATGTTTCTGGGTATTTTTGGAATGACAGTTATGGGTGGTCGTGTTTTTTGTGGATGGGTCTGTCCGCAGACTGTTTTTCGTGTAATTTATCGTGATTTAATCGAGACTAAACTATTAGGTTTACGAGGTCGTATAAAAAACAAACAAAAAGAACCAGATATGTCTAAGATTGAGAACAAAGTTAAAAAGGCTGTTGCAGTTTTAATCTGGTCAGCCTTGGCACTTGTTGCCGCTGCTGACTTTATTTGGTACTTTGTTCCACCTGAAGATTTCTTCGAGTACTTAAAGAATCCATCTGAGAGTATGACAATGATAGGTTTTGTTCTTGGTATAGCTGCGTTTTTAATTTATGATATCGTATTTCTAAAAGAGAACTTTTGTGTTTATGTGTGTCCTTACTCTCGTGTGCAGTCAGTACTTTATGATGAGCATACAGTTATGGCTCTTTATGATATGCACCGCGGTGGTAATATTTATGATGGCCATGAGAAGCAGTTTACAAAACAGAAAGATATTCAAGCTGCAGAAGCTCATGCCGAATGTACAGCTTGTGAAGCTTGTGTAACTGTATGTCCTACACATATTGATATTCGTCAGGGTCTTCAGCTAGAGTGTATTAACTGTCTTGAGTGTGTTGATGCCTGTACAACTGTTATGGGTAAACTTGGAAAGCCATCTCTTGTTACATGGTCAAGTGATTATGAGATAGTTGACCAAAAAGGTAAAACGCAGTACTTCCGTCCTAAGATTTTAGCTTATATCGCGCTACTTGTGGGTATTACGATTATTCTTGGTATGATGGGAAGTACAAAAGAGCATATGCTTTTAAATATCAACAAAGAGACAAGACTTTACTCTACTAAACTTACTCAAGATGGTGCTGTTAGAGTAGATAACTCTTATGTTTTCCTACTTCAAAATACACAAAACGAGAAGATGAAATTTTTCTTTGAAGTGATTCCACCAGTGGGTATGGAAGGTAAAATAGAGATAGCTAAACCGGCTAAAGAGTTTACAGTAGTTCCTGGAAGTAAAAAGAAAAAAATTGTTACTCTTAGAACAACTGAAGTACTTGTAGATGATGCCAGAAAAGATACGGTTATACCGATTACTATCCATGCCTATGCATTAGACAAAGATGGTAAACAGAGTGAGAAGATATCTGTTCTTAGACACTCGACATTTATCTTTCCTAAGAAAAGTATTCTGGACGGGGCAAAGTAATTTCTCTTTAACCTAGAATCGGATAAACTCTACATATAATAGTTGTGGGGTTTATTATGTTAGAAAAAATAAAAAAAATAGTTTTATATACACTGTTGGTCTATGGCTTTTTTGGTTTTATCATTCTTCCTTTTGTTTTAAAGCCGCAAGTCATAGAGATTATTCAAAAAGAGACGAACTCTAAAATAGCTATCGATAAGATCTCTTTGAACCCCTTTCTTTTTAAGCTGAAACTCTCTGGTGTTGAGTTAAGCAGTTTAGATGACAAACCCCTTGTCTCTTTTGACTCCTTACTTGTAGATGTTGAGTTGTACTCACTTTTAATATCTGCGATTCATATAAATGAGCTCACACTCTCTCAACCAAAGATCCATGTTGTTTATAACAATGATAGGACAATTAATCTTCTTACTATTTTAAAGGAGAAAGAGAAAGAAAAAACAGTAGAGCCTAGTGAGCCATCAGCGGTGCCTAGAATTATAATTGACTCTCTTAAACTTGTTGATGGTTACGTGAGTTATGAGGACTATACCCTTAAGAGTAAGTTTGACTTCTCGTTTGGTGATATCGGCTTTGAACTTAAAGATATTGATACTAATGACTTTAACACAAGCAGTGCTGAGCTTAGATTTTATTCACATCTTGGTGATGGTGGGTTTGTTGATTTTAAAAGCAAGATAGAGGGTTTTAAACCTTTTGTAGTTAAGGGTAGTTTAGATTTTGAAGCGAGTAAACTTTACTCTCAGTGGAAATATATGCAAGACTCTCTGAATTTAGAAGTTGCAGATGGAAAAATATCTTTTCATACAGAGTATCATCTAAATTTAGATGACTTAAACTCAACGACTATCAATAATTTAAATGTATCACTCGACAAGCTTAGAGTAAAACCAAAGAGTAAATATAAAGATGTGCTAAACCTTGGTTCTTTATACGTACAAAATGCAACGATAAAACCGATGATACGCAGTGTTCATGTAACAAAAATAGGTCTCGACTCTCTTAATATAAAAGCAAAACGTGATGAGAACGGTGAGATAGATTGGTTAGAGTATATAAAAGTTGAAGCTAATGATGAGGTAAGTGAAGCCAAAGAAATTCAGCCAGAATCGAACACAACTTCACCTGCGTGGGATGTTCTTGTTGATGATATTTCTTTAGAGAATATAGCCCTGAATTTTCAAGATACGGCAGTGAAACCGGCAGTAGAAAGTAAGTTAAACGAGTTTAATCTTTATGCTCAAAATATTACTTTGGCAGGAGAGAAACCTTTTACTTATCAGTTAAATATCTTACTCAATGATGTAGCTAAATGTAGCTCGAAGGGTAACGTAATTCATAGCATTTTAGATGTTCAGACATACAGTGAGTGCGATGGATTTAACATAGCACACTACCGACCATATATTGATCAAGCAGCAAATGCAGAGTTAGAGCTGTTTGACCTAAAACTTCAAAACGCAGTTACTGGATTTAAAGCAAAAGTAGAAGTTAAAGATATTCAAGAGGAGATAGTAATCAATGTCTCCGACGCAAACTTGAGTCTAACAGACATGGAGCTTCGTAAACGCTCTACAAAAGAGAAGCTTGTTAATTTTAGCAGTTTGGGTGTTGATGGTGTTAAGGTAAGTACATTAGAAAAAACTGTAGATATTCAAAAAGTTTCATTGAATGGTTTAGACATAAAAACTGCAAGACTCGAAGATGGCACACTAAATGTTCAGGATTTAGTAGTACCAAAAACTAAAAAAAGAGTAAAAAAAGTTACTAAAAAAAGTGACTCTACAAGCGAGAAAGAGTACAGTGTAAAATTAAAACACTTTGCCCTAGATGCAGCACAGGTTGGTTTTAATGATAAGGCTCTTAATCCTCACGTAAAGAGTAAAATAGATAGAATTTTCTTAAATGCTTATGACATTGATGTGAAGAAAAATAGTTGGTTGAAGTACAGACTTTATATGAGAGTGAACTCTAAAGGTATTATTACATCAAATGGTAATCTTAGACATACACCACTTAAACAAAAGGGTTCTTTTGAAGTTAAAAATCTTTCACTCACGGAGTTGACTCCTTATCTGCAAGAGAAAGCTTTTGTAAAAGTTGATGATGGAAGATTGTCGCTTAAAACTAAGACTGAGTACTCTGTGTCATCAAAAAAACCAGATTTAAAAGTGGATGGCTCTTTTAGTCTGAATGAGTTTTTCGTGAGTGATAGTAGAGACGATTCTAGTGTGGCTTCATTGAGTGAGCTAGTACTCAAATCATTTACATTTGAGCTCTCCCCAAACAGACTCTATATAGATGAGATAGATGTGAATGCGTTCTACGTTAATGCTCTTATTGATGAGAAGAAACAGATGAACTTAGCTCAGCTTGTAAAGCCGAGTGATGAGAATGTTACAGTCCAAGAGGAAGAGACTCCTGTTGAAGCAGAAGATGAAAACACAACTCAAGAGGTGGTATTTCCTGTAAAAATTTTAAAAATGAACGTGGCACTTGGAAGTGCTAACTTTGCTGATTTATCTCTTCCTGTTCAATTTAAAACGAATATTCATGATTTAAATGGTGCGATCTACTCTATCTCAAATGTTCCGGGTGAGACAACATACGTAAATATAGATGGAGAGATTGACAAGTATGGTTCTACAAAACTTAAAGGGAGTGTAAATAGTGCAAATCCAAAAGAGTACACGGATTTAGAGTTTAATTTTAAAAACTTAGATTTGCATAGCCTCAGTGGATACAGTGCAAATTTTGCAGGACATGAGATAGACTCAGGTAAACTCTTCTTAGAACTGGGGTATGATATAAAAAATTCTGAACTACTCGGTTCAAACAGTGTGATGATTAAACAGATTATGCTTGGACGTGAGGTAGAGGATGAGAACATTACATCTCTTCCTTTAGGCTTTGTTATAGGACTGTTAGAAGATAACGAGGGAATCATAGAGATAGATATGCCAGTTGAGGGTAATCTTGATGAACCGGATTTCAAATATGGTACACTTATTCTTAAAACAATAGGAAACTTAATATTAAAAGCCGTAACATCTCCTTTCTCATTTTTAGGTTCTATGATGGGAATAGATGGAGAAGCACTCAAGTTTGTAGAGTTTGAGACTGGAAGTGCGGTTGTATTGCCGACGGAGAGAGAGAAGTTGGATCAGATTGTAAAAATGATGACAAAGAGACCCAAAATCAGTCTAGCCTTTACTCCTACCTATGATGAACTCTCAGATAAGCGAGCACTTCAAGCGCAGATGCTGATTGATTTAGTGGTCAAAGAGAGCGGTATTAAAAATAGAGATGAGTATGAGAGCGTTATGAACGTAGACCTGCTTGAAGATATTTATGAAGATGTTAAAGATGATGATGTCTTAGATAAACTAGAAGATAGACTGGAGAAAGAGTATAAGGGTGAAGAGTTTGATAGAGCATACTCTACAGCTCTTTTAGAGTTATGTAAAGATATCCAGGTTGTGACTAAAGCTGACCTTGAGAATCTCGCTAAGAAAAGAGCAGATGCAGTGGTGACATATTTGGTTCAAGATAAAAATGTTGAAGCTTCCAGAGTTATACAAAACCCACAAGTCATGGTAAACACTCCAGATGATGAACTTGTAAAACAGGTCTTGAGTGTTGAGGTAAAATAAATTTAGCTATAATCCAATTTTAATTTAAACTTTATTTCTTTAAAAGAGGATAGGCTCAATGGCTTTTTCAGCAGAGAATCGTTCAGGTACAATTAGTGGAATCATCTTCGTTGCAATCTTTGCAGCGGCAGCTACGATGATTTCAGATATAGAAGCAGTAAAATTATTAGGTATATCTCCTCTTGTTATCGGTATTGTTATGGGTATTTTTTATGCAAATACTCTACACAATCAGATACCAAGTGCATGGGGAACGGGTATCACTTTCTCAGGAAAAAAGATACTGCGTTTTGCAATTGTATTTTACGGTTTTCGTATAACTTTCCAGCAGATTGCTGAAGTTGGTATGAGTGGATTTATGGTCTCTCTTATTATGCTGAGTACAACTTTCATATTAGGTTCCTACCTTGGATATAAAATCTTTAAGATGGAAAAAGATACTGCAATACTGACTGCCAGTGGTGCTTCTGTTTGTGGTGCGGCAGCAGTTCTTGCTACTGAACCCGTTTTAAAAGCAGAGGGTCATAAAACTGCTATTGCAGTCTCTATGGTAGTTCTTTTTGGAACAATCTCTATGTTTTTATACCCGGTTCTTTATGCCTCTATAATCGAGCCAGCAACTGGATTCTTACATATGACACCTCAAGAGTTCGGTATTTATGTTGGCGGAACTATTCATGAAGTAGCTCAAGTAGTTGCAGTTCCAGCTTCTGTCCAAGGTGCACCTGAGGAGATGGCAAACGCAGCTGTAATTGTTAAAATGACAAGAGTTATTATGATTGCTCCAATGTTAATTGTTCTTGGGCTTTATCTTGCTTATGAGGCGAAACAGAGTGGTGGTTCTCAGGATGGTGTTAAGTTAGTTATCCCTTGGTTTGCCGTGTATTTTGTTGGTATGGCAGGATTTAACTCTCTTGGTCTTGTTCCTCAAAATATTGTAGATGTTATCAATGAGATAGATACATTTTTACTTACAATGGCTATGACAGCTCTTGGTATGGGGACAATTTTTGCGAAGTTTAAAGGCTTAGGGTTGGCACCACTTTATACTGCTGGGGCAATGTTTTTATGGTTAGTGGTTGGAGGATTTGTTGTTACAAAAGTAATAACTGCGATATTTTAGACAAGGATAGTTATGTCAGAACATCATCATCATCATGTAAGCGGCAAGAACCTATTTATTACAATAGTTCTAAACATTATCATAACTGTATCACAGATAGTGGGAGGAATTTTTTCAGGTTCATTAGCACTTCTTAGTGATGCTATGCATAACTTTAGTGATGTTCTAGCATTAGTTATCGCTTATGTAGCTAATCGCATCGCTGCAAGACCAAGTTCAGAGGGTAAAACTTTTGGCTACAAACGAGCTGAGGTTCTAGCGACACTCTTAAATGCCTCTGTCCTTTTTGGAATTGGTGTTTTTCTAATCATTGAAGCTTTTCATAAATTTTATAATCCTGTCATAGTTAACTCCATTTGGGTAATTGGATTAGGAGTTTTGAGTATAGTGCTAAACGCAGTGAGTGTTCTTCTCATAAAAGATGATGCGCATGAAAACATGAATATAAGAGCGGCTTACTTACATCTTCTGACAGATGTGATGACTTCAGTAGCTGTTGTTGTAGGTGGTATCCTAATGTACTACTATCAAGTTTTTTGGGTTGACCCAGTAGTCTCAATAATCATTGCTATCTATTTAATTTGGGCTTCTCTTGGTCTTATAAAAAAATCTACTGCTATTTTAATGCAGTTTTCACCAGAAAGTATCAACCTTGAGGATATTGTGACAATGATAACCTCTACCGAAGAAATCGACAATGCTCACCATCTTCATCTGTGGCAGTTGGATGAACATCGCATTCATCTTGAGGCACACCTAGGTTTTAATAACAACATTACGATTGAAGAGAGTAATAAAATAATTGACTCGTTAGAGCGTCAGTTAGAAGAAAAATTTGGAATATCACACGTTACATTTCAGTGTGAATATAATAGATGTGAAAGTAAAGAGATTCTCCAAGTATAGAGCTAATAACTAATTGTTACAGTTGTTCCGACTCCCTCTTTGGAGTCGATATCTAATTTAAATCCCTGCTCTTTAACTATACCATCTACAATATTTAAACCAACTCCAAAACCACCGGCATAAGAGTTCGCTCTTACAAACCTTTTAAGAATGTTTTCCAGCTGCTCTTTGGCTATTCCTATACCCTCATCTTGAATAGAAAACTCATCTTGATGTATCGTGATATGAATGGTTGTATTTGGCTTTGAGTATTTGATAGCATTACTTAAAAGATTGTTGATTAGCATCTTTGCTTTTGTTGGAGCGATGTTTATTATTGATGGTTTAAAATCTTTTACAAGAGTAATGTTTTTTTTGTTTAAAAGCTCTTGAAAGTACTCTATAGACTCTGATACAACTTCCTCAAAAGCTAGCTCAGAACTCTCCTCGCTATCATGGTCAAAACTTAGATAACTAAGGGATGAGTAGATATCATAGAGCTGTTTAGTACTGATAGAGATATTATTTACAATCTTCTCATCATAATCTTTCTTGTTTTTTATACGTGAGGTACTCATCATAAGAGCGGTAATTGGAGTGTTTAGTTCATGTGTTGTATCTTTGACAAAGTTTTCAATCTCAAGCATCTTATCTTTTATAGGTTTTAAAAATATATAAGATAAAAAGATGGCTATGACAATGATAAAAAATGCAGTAAGGATTACAGTGTAGAGTATTTTATTTTTTAAAATTACTATATTTTTTACACATTCACCACTTTGAACAACTACGTAGCTTACTCCTAAATGTTTTGCTGTTCTTTGAGTGATTAGGGTAAAGATATCATCCTTCATATAAAACTCTTCAGAGTAGTCTATTTTTTGACTTATAGAACCGTATAGAATATTTTTGTTTTCATCTAAGAGGGCTACATTTGCATCAAGAAACATTTTAAGTTCAAATTCTTCTCCTCGCATATGAGAACGAATTACTTTTGAGCTGACCTGTTCGGCTATGTTATTCATTTTATAAAAGTTACTACTCTTCTCCATTGCAACTTGAGAGCTAAAAAACCAATATGCAGCAAGAGTTAAAAAGACGAATGAAGAGATTAAATAGAGTGCTAAGAAGGAGTAAAAAGAGCGCTGTGTAATCTTATTCATAAATATAACCTTCACCACGGATAGTCTTGATTTTATCTTTTCCTATAACCTCTCTGAGTGTTCGGATGTGAGAACGCAGAGTTGCATCACTAGGGAGTGAATCAAAATCCCAGATATTTTGCGCTAACTCCTCATTTTTTATAACTCTGCCGATATTTTTAATGAAGTATGATAGAAGAAGGGAGTCTTTTGTTCCAAGAGAGATTTGTAGACCATCTTTTGTTACCTCTTTTTCATTCATGCAAAAGATAATATTTTCAGAGATTTTGATACTCTCTTTCGTCTCAATATGAAAAAGTTTTTTGGTGTTAAGGATTCGTATATTGAGTTCGTCGAGCTCAAAAGGCTTTTTGATGTAATCATGTGCACCATTCTCAAACGCCTCTTTAAGATGCTTAGTATCAGTGTAGGCAGTAATGATTATTGCCGGAGTTGTATCGTTAAACTCACGTAGTTCTTTGAGCAGTTCTAAACCATTTTTTCCAGCTACATTGATATCAAATATAAACAAATCGTAGCTATTTGATTCAAGCTTGTCATAGACTGCGTTTGAGTCATACGCATAATCTACATCCCAGCTCTCAGATAAAAAGTCCATCAGAATATCAGATAGGACTGCATCATCTTCCATTAAAAGTATTTTCATTAGGCTAGAGACAATTCGCCTAAATAACTATGAATGGTATTGCCGTTGGCTAACCAAGCGAGTATTCCTCCCTCAAGGTTTTTTACATTTGTAAAGCCGAGTTTTTGAAGCTGAAGTGCTGCGAGAGAACCTCTTGGTCCTTTTAAGCAGTATGTCACTATTTTTGCATCTTGTCCATACCGTTTAGCAATTTTATCGATTGCCATAAATTCTAGTTTACCTCTAGGAATAGTTAAAACAGTGTGTCCATTTATATATCCAGATGCAAACTCTTCAGGTTCTCTTACATCAATAAGAATAATGCCATCAGCAATAGTATAGAGTTTGCTAGGTTTAATCTGTTTTACTTTTTTACCAGCTTCTTCGATTAAGGCTTTGAGATGCTTGGAGAGATAGATCTCATCACACTTTGCTGCATACTTTTCAAGTTGAGTATTTACATTCTTCATAATAACTCCTTTACACTATTGTACATTAATAAATATTATAATGACTTCACTCGGAGTGATAAGAGTTTCTAACTTTCCATCTGTACTCTTTTTAAAAGGCCTTTGAATTTTTTAGAATTATATTTTGTTTTAGTGAGCTTACCACTATCGTTAAATCTGTAAACCCCTTTAGTATTTATAAAAGCAGTTATTATAAGATCATCTCTTTTTGTTAGATTTAAAACTTCAAGACTTAAGTTATCTAAAATTAGAGGTGGCTTACTATCCTCAATAAAGTAGCTTAAAACCATATGATTTCTTTTTGAGAGTGTATCGTAAGCAAGTGTAATAAAGAGTTTGTCGCTCTCAAAGCCGAGTTTTAATAGTGTAAAGTATTTTATTATTGCATAATCTTCACAATCACCGAAGCCACATGTTAAAAACTCTTTTGGTGTAGCCCAATGGTCGCTTTTATTATTATTTAATTTATCATCTTTATACTCTAATTTATTCAGGTAGAGATTTGTTTTTGTTAACTGTTTCAAAGAGGAGTATTTTTTGTAGGATTGGATAGTCTGATTGTATTCGTCTATTCTACTAACAGCTTCTTTGCCTGAACTTTTTTTTATATTGACGATTTCATTATTTGAAAAACTTGGGTAAGTTGAAGCGTAGAGAGTTATTTTAAGCAGAAAAAATGTAAAGTATTTGATAGCTTCCCCTTTATTTTTAAATAATCGAAATTATACTATCTGTTTTTATACAATCGGCAAATCACCAAAAATGATAAATCAATACCAAAGTACTATTTACACTAGTATAGGTATATGTTAACATTCTTGTATAAACTAAATACGGAGGTGTGAGATGGCTACTGGAAAAGTTATAGGAAAAATAGAAGTTGCTTCTATTGGTAGCGTTAAAATTGTTGGTGCGGATGGTGCTATGCGTGATGCAACTTACGAGGGTCTCATGTATGAGGGTGAGCAGATTGTAAGTAACGATCCTGAAACACTGTTTCAGATAAGATATCTTGCACTTCCCGAAGCAACTGTTTACGAGGGTGTTTTTGGCGTCCTTGCAGATGGTTCGGTTATAGCTAATGTCAGCGAGCTTGAAACTCTTTTTGGTGATGACATAGACTTTATGGAGACAGCCGCCGGTGATGGAGAAGCTGATCCTAATTCAGGAATCCCTGAAGATGCGGGTATCTTTGCAGACTCGAATGTACAGGCTTTTAACAGAGGTGAAAACAGTGAAGTTGGACTAGGAACCAAAACTGATGGTAATGGTAACAGTGAAGTTGGACGAGGAGCTAAAACTAATGGTTTTGGTGAAGCATCTATATATAGTTTAAATAATAATGCTCCAACAGCAGAGAATGGAGCTGTTTCTGCAATGGAAGATGTCTTAGATGCTGTTAGTGGACAACTTGATGGTTCTGATGCTGATGGAAATGCTATAGAATTTGTGATGGTAAGTGGCCTCGCAGAAGATGGCAGTGAAGGTAATCTTATATTAAACCCTGATGGTACTTACTCTTATCAGCTTGATGAGGGTGATTTTGATTATTTATCAAGAGGTGAAACTGCAACAGTTACCTTTACTTACAAAACTGTAGAGACAGATGGACCTTATGAAAGTGAAGTAGCCACAGTTGCCATTACTGTTACGGGTACTAACGATAGACCAGTTGTAACAGATATAGATAATGGTACTTATGAATCTTATGACAGTACAGATGTTCTTGGCGTAGATGATACTGAAGAAGATGTATATACAACATTTGTTGGGACTATAGATACAGTATCAGATGTTGATCTTTCAGATGAACATACTTATGAAGTAGTTGCTAATGTTGAAAATAAAGTTGAGGTCAGTGATGCAAATGTAGTAGTTTCGTCGATAAGTATTTCATTAAATGAAGATACTGGGCTGTGGGAGTATACAGTTGTAGCTGATGCAAACTCGCTTGCTGTTGGGGAAACAGCTACCGTTGCATTTGACTATCGAGCTATAGATGATAGTGGATCTGGGGCTCATGGTTTACCAAATGAACCGTCAGTATCTATCCCTGCAACTATTACATTAACAATTATGGGTACAAACGACCAACCGATTGTAAGTGATGTGACTATTGAAGAGGCAGTATTTGAAGCTGATGGCATGCATACATATACATTTGATGAGCAATTATCAGTAACGGATGCGGATACTATTGATACTCATACATTTCACCTTGTTGGAGGTGCTCCTGGAGCAGAGGAAGAAGATCCCCACTCAGCGGCTGTTGTAGTAACTATAGATAATGTAGTAAGCACAGACTTTAATGCTAGAGTTCATCTTGATTTGGACGGTAACTTCAACATCGTTGGTGATTTTGATGCCTTGTCAGAGGGGGAAGAAGCAGTGGTGACATTCTCTTATTATGCAGTTGATAATAATGAGATGCTGGCAGATGAATTTAATGAATCTTCATATTCAGAAGCTGAAGCAGTTACTCTTACGATTGTAGGTACTAATGATGCACCAGTAATTCTCCCTGATCAAAGTTTTACAGTGAATGAATCTTTATCAGATATAGGTCTTGTAGTTGCAAGTGATGTTGACTCAACCGAGTTAACTTACTCTATAGTAAATCCTGATGGAACTGCTATAGATTCAAATGACGCAATTTTTGAGATTGATGGAGATGGTAATATTACTCTTAAAGATGGAGCATTAGATTATGAAACTGATACAGAGTATACTTTATTTGTAAAAGTAACAGATGATTATGATGCATTTGACATTGAGAGTGTTACAGTGACTGTAAATGATGTAACAGGAACTGTGGAAACTATTAGTAGGGTTCTAGTATCACATACCTTTGATGGTCAGGGCGTTGCCAATAATTCAAGCGAGGGTTGGACTGGAGATGGTAATCAAAGTGGTGCCGGAGGAGGAAATCCTCCTGGCGATAGACTTGGTTGGTTTAGCGATGATAGTGACACAAGATCACAAACTTTTGATTTAACCGCTAATGCTGATGAAACTGTTACGATTAGTGCCAACTTGGAAGTTACTGGTAAAGTTGAACCAAGTGGTGATGGTATTGGTTGGGAAGGTGATGATACTTTTACTCTAACAGTTACTGATAGTAGTGCTAATCCAATTGCAACACAAACATACAACCCTGATGGAAGTGCAATTGAGAATATATCATTTGATATTACTGTTCCTAGTGATGGAATAATCAACGTTACATTTCAATCTTCTAACACTGAAAATGTTGAAGAGTCTTGGAGTATTGATAACTTTGAAATAGCTAGTTCGGAAACACAAGTTCTTACTTTTGATACTGAAGGTAGAGTAGATTTAGAAGCATTATTAGATCAGGCAAATGATTTTGATACTGATGGTGACGGTAATGTCGATTCTGGTGAGACTCCTGATATTGTGGGTGAGATAGATTTAGCTGTTGGTAATCACGATTTATCTAATATAACATTAGAAGATGTTTTAGATATTACAGATGCAGATAATACACTTAAAATTATTGGTGACGCAGGTGATACCATTGGTCTTGATTCAGAGTGGTCATATGTAGGTAGTAATTCTGAATATCATGAATATTCAGCTACTGATACAGTTGGCACAGCAACGTTATTAATTGATATTGAAATACCAATAGATGTAGATTAAGGAATCTTTTTCCGTATCACTAATCCTCACGTGAGAGCGTGAGGATTTATCTAAACTTCAAAGCTAAGGATATTCTATCCGAAACCCCTGCTTTTTCAAATATGTGATGTATATGCCCCTTAACTGTGGATAGTGCGATTTTTTCCCTTTGAGCGATTTCTTTATTGTTTAAACCATGAGCAATCATAAGAGCTATATCTTTTTCTCTCTCTGTTAGGATGTGCATAAAATCGGGTTCATTCTCATCTATATTTTTAACATATTTATTTATTATAAAGTGCGTTAAATCACTAAAGAACCAGCTGTTCCCATTCTCGACCGATGAAATCATTTTTAATAGATTATCTTTGTGAATATATGAGTTTTCATACCCTTTAATACCCTCTTTTAATAGAGTTGATGCGTGGTGAACCTCTGGTATGGCATTAAAAAGCAGAACGATTAAGCAGTTACACTCTTTTAGTTTTTGAAGTGAGCTATAGATATCTGAAACACTCATCTCATCAAAGAGAACTATTATGGGGTCTTGATTCTCTTTCAGTGAGTGCACTAACGCATCAAAATCCTCTATTGCAACCGTTAGATACGTTTTTTCCAAAGCATTTTGCCAATGTTTTAGTATGGAAGACATTTTAGTAAACAGAATAATTTTTTTCATTTTATCTACCTCTCACTTAGTGTATTCTCTTTCGCTCTTAAAATTGGTTTTAAGATATAGTCAAGTACAGTTTTCTTACCCGTAACAATATCTACATCGGCTGTCATCCCTACAAGGACATTAAGTTTTTTATACTCATTTCCTAAGTAGCTTTTGTCAGTTTTTATACGTACTAAATAGTAGCTCTGCTTGTCAACATCATCTATAATAGTGTCTGCACTAATGTGAGTGAGTACACCTTTTAGTGAGCCATATATAGCAAAATCATAGGCTGAAAATTTTACAATTGCTTTTTGCCCCGGGTATAAAAAAGCTATATCTGCAGGTCGTATTTTTGCTTCTACAAGTAGAGTGTCTTGAGTCGGAACTATCTCGATAATATCCATTCCGGGTCTTAAAACACCACCGATAGTATTAATGAGCAGCTGCTTGATTGTTCCATCAACCGGAGACCGGACAAATGTTCTCTTCACCTTGTCTTCTCTTGCTATATTTGAACTCTCGAGTCTCGACATCTCTGCTCTTGCTTCATTAAATGCTTCTTTGGCAGCATTTCTAAACTTTAACTTGACCTCTTTTATATTATTTTTTTGCTCTTCCAAAACAGATACTAAACGAGGTATGGAGAGCTCTATTGCTCTCATATCACCTTTTATAGTACTTTGTTGCCTTTGGAGTTGTAAAAATTCTACCTCGGATATGATTCCTTTTTCAACGAGTGGTCTATTTAGTTCAACTTCTTTAGATATAAGCTGATAGTTATTTGTCAGTTGCAGAAGTTCTGCCTGAGCTTCTGTTAGTTCATTTCTTTTTTGTTTTAGACGACGGGTATAGATGAGTATGTTGTTTTGCAGTTGTTCTTTATTTGTTCTGTAAAGTGATTCTTCATATCGAATGAGATCGGGTGATTTTTTTCTAATTGCCTTTGTAACTTTAAACCGCTTTCCTGTTGACTCAGCTAAAAGTCGTATGCTCTTTGCCTGGAGTTCGTTATAACGAAGCTGGCTCTCAGCAAAACTACTTAGAAAACCTGTGTCATCTATCTTAACAAGTACATCACCTTTTTTTACATGCTCCCCTTCGGAGACTAAAATATCAGTAACAATCCCACCCTCTAAATTCTGTATAACCTGTATCTGGTGGGAGGGAATAACTTTTCCTTGACCGCGAGTTAATGCATCAATTTCTGCGTGGTAAGCCCAGTAAATTAGCCAAATGATTACAGTAGCTCCTACCCATAAAAGAATCCTTGTGCTCATAGTATTACGCATAAGCATTGCAGAGCTGACAGAATTCATATACTCTAAATCATCTTCATCTTTTATAGATAAATTTTTTATATCTTTTTTGCCGTAGGAGTAATCAACAAATTTATCTTCAAGAGCCATGAATTACTCTCCTGCTTGGTGTATTTAACTGTTTAGTTACATTATCATATGTGCCATCTAAAACTATTTTTCCTTTATCCATTAAAATAAGTCTTTGAGTAATACTTAAAAGTGTATTTTTGTGTGATATTAAAATAGTTGTACGATTTGTTTTGTAAAGCTTTATACCTCTTATGAAATTCTTTTCATGAGTACTATCCATTGAGTTTGTCGGCTCATCAAGTAGAACGATAGGTGCCTCATGAATAAAGGCTCTTGCTAGACATATTGCTTGTTTTTGACCTCCTGAGAGTCCATCACCTCTTTCACCAATAGGCATATCGTATCCCATAGGGTGAATATCAGCAAAACTGTCTACCCCGCTGAGTTTTGCAACATGGAGTATATCTGCATCGCTGGCATCGGGTGAGCGCAAGATTATATTGTCTTTTAATGTGCCTTGAAAGAGTACAACATCTTGAGGTACATAAGATATATTTCGTCTTAAGTCAGCCGGATCAATCTGTTTTATATCTATACCATCAACTAAAATAGAGCCTTCAGTCGGCTCATAAAGCCCTAGAATTAGTTTTTCTATAGTTGTTTTACCTGAACCATTTGTTCCTATAATACCTACTGTTTCACCAGGTTTTATAATAAAACTGATATCATCCAAAATTTTCTTTTCCGTATCTGGGTAGATAAAGCTGACATGCGAGAATTCTATTTTACCTTTAAAGGAGGGTCTCGCAACAAATTTTTTAGCCTCTTCTCTTTCTACTCCAAGTTGCATTATAGAGTTAATAGCACTATATGCAGTTTTTGTCTGTTGAAAATTTGCGATTAAGGATGCAACCTGACCTAAAGGTGCAAGCATTCTTGAGCCAAGCATAACCACTGCAATAAGCCCACCCATACTTAATGACTTTTCGCCTATTGCATAAACTCCGCCAATTACCATAGCAACCGTGTTTAATTGAACTACAAAGTTTACAAATGTTGAAATGGAGTTTGATAATATTTTAGATTTCAGACCTTTTTGTGCAACATCGCCTGTTGCTTCTTCCCATTTCCATTGAGAGTGTCCGCTGATTCCTAAAGCTTTGATAGTTTCAAGTGCTGTAAGTGATTCGATTAAAACAGCATTCTTACGTGCAGATGCTTCATATGTGCTCTCAATACTATGACGCATAGGCCTCGCAACGATTGAGCTGTATATAATAATTATTAGAGCACTAATCAAAGGTATAACAACTAGCCAGTCGCCAATTATATAAACAATAAAGAGGAATATAATACTAAATGGCAAATCTATTATAGTAGCGATGGAAGAGGCAGTAAAGAAACCGCGTATCGAGTCAAAATCTTTTAGATTACTGGCAAAAGAACCAACAGAACGGGGCTTGGAGGCTATTTTTAGATTTAGTACATGTTCATATATAATAGAGGACATAATGATATCACTCTTTTTAGCTGCATTTTCTAAAAAGTATGAACGTAAAAATTTTAATACTATGTCAAAAACATAAATTACAAAGATACCACTGGCAAAGACCCACATGGTATCAATGGCATTATTGGGAACAACTCTATCATAGATGTTTAGAGTAAAGATAGGACTTGCCATAACAAAAAGATTTATTAAAAAAGAGGCAATTATTACATCCATATAGATGCCCCTGGAGTAGCCAAGCGTTCCCCAGAACCAATGATGCTCTTCATGTTTAAGAATACGCTTGTGAGCATCTTTGTAGTGATGCTCAGGTTTGAGCAAAAAGGCGAAATTTATATATTCTCTCTCTAAATCTTCAACTTTTATCCAGTTTTCACCTTCACCAACTTCTGGAAGTATTATCTTCGCATGTTTTTTATCTGGACTTATTTCAGTTAAAATACACGCTTTTTCATTTTCTTTGTTGCCCTTTAGAACAAGTATAATAGGTAAAAGCAGGGGGGATATATCACTAAATGAGTAGTTTACTAATTTAGAGCTAAATCCTGCACGTTTTGCAGCACGAGCGAAAGCAGATTTAGAACCTTTTGATTCCAATGAGAAAAGTCTTGGCGTAATCCTTCCCGGCTCAACCGGAAGATCAGCAACCAATGCTTCTGCGCTAAAAGGCCTGTTGTAGAGCTTGGTGAAAATCACCAAGCTTTCTAAAAGAGGATCTTTACTAGCTTTATTTAATGATGACATTCATCTCTTCTAGCATTTTACCTGTGTAAGATAAAATTTGATAGTAGGAAAGTATATTGTCATAAGCAGCTGTAACTTTTCTGTTTCTAGCTGCATTATACTCTAGCTCAATGTTTAAAAGATCGATGATACTTCTTCTTCCAAGCTCATTCTCTTTTTGATAATCGGCTACGGTATCACCAGCAGCTTGTATATTAGCATCAATGTGAGTTAACTGAAGTTTTGTAGACTGATACGTCTGGTATGCAATCTGAGTATAGGCTTTTATATAACGCTCAGAATCAGCAAGTGTACTGTTTTTTTGAAGTAACTTATGTTGGTTAACCTCTTTCGTAGCAGAGTCTGCCAAGCCATTGAAGATATTGTAATTTAATACAAGAAGTGCATTGTAGCCATTGTTTTCTATATAAGGGTAATTCTGCGGATTATCTCTAGTAACCCCGTTCAGATTCTTATTCCAGTAAGTCTCTGCAATTATATCGGCTCTTGGATAGTAAGAAGCATTAGAGCGAGTTACAGCTGCTCTTGCTGCTTTGATATTATCTTTTGAAACATCAATAGTCGGATTGTTTGCCATTGCAAGTTCAACCAGAGCTTCCAAATTATCAGCAGGCATTGTGCCAACAACCGGTTTATCTAGGTCTGATGCTGTAACAGTACCGGGTAAGATACGTTGAAAACTAGAGATAGCATTATCATAGTTCTGCTCAGCTAGATACATAACACTCTTTGCACTTTCAAAACGTGAAAGAGTCTGTTTATAATCAGAACTTCGTCCAACTCCAGCATCTACCTTAGTCTTGATTTGGTCAAGATACTTTTTATGAACATCAACATTCTCTTTAGAAATTTGAAGTAACTCTTTGTTTCTGAGAACATTTATATAAGCCTCAGCAGCTTCCAAAGCTAATGTGTTAGCACTATCTTTTACGTTGCCACTAGCAGATAAGATTAGAGCTTCTTGTTGTTCCATACCGTACTTAGTACCAAATCCGGCGAATAGATTCCATGTTAAAGTGGCAGATGCATCTTGATGGGTTTCATCAACTTCCTCTCTATCATTAATGATAGTCTTAGTAGTCTCAGGACCGATAGAGTAAGATAAATCTACAGATGGCAGGTAATCAGAGCGTATAACAGTCAGTGCTTTTTTCTGGGCATTCAGCTCCTCTTTTTTGACCTGAATCTGCGGGTGTGTTTCAACCGATTTTTGAACAGCTTCAGTTATGGACATTGCACTTACAAGTGCAGGCAGTAAAACGACGGAAAGTAATATTGAACGTTTCATGATATCTCCTTTAGGTCTATATGCCACTAGTATACACATGTTATTATATATGTATTCTTAACTTTATGTTATTGTATATAAAAATTAATTACATTAATAAAAATTTAAGAATTTATAGTAAAATAATATAACTGTTACTAGATAAATATTTATAAAAATGGTAAAGTTCATGAATGAAATATATAAAAATAGATGATATAAACCAGGACAATTTGTTGGTATACAAACAGCTAAGGGATAAATTCTTTAGTGCTGATAACTCTTTTATCGCAGATTCCCCAAAGGTTGTTAATTTACTCTTAGGCACAGAAATAGAAGTGAAGAGTATTTTAGCAACACAAGAGTATTACGAAGAGTTTGAGGAACTTATATCTTCAAAAAAAATTCCAAACCTTTATCTTGCTTCAAAGTTAGAGATGCAGAGTATTGTGGGGCATAAAATACACCATAACTGTATGATGCATGGAGTTAGACCGCTGGAAAAAAAGTTAGAAGAGCTGGGCGAACAGATAATCATGTTAGATACGATAACATCTACTGAAAATGTTGGTTCAATCGCAAGAAGTGCGGCTGCTTTGGGAATTGATTCATATATGTTACCAAAAGAGGCACCACATCCTTTTAGCAGACGTGCTTTACGTGTTTCTATGGGGCACGCTTCACTACTAAAAACTTATATTTATAATGATATACGTGAGACTATAAAAGATTTGAAATTAGCCGGATATAGAGTATATGCTGCAGAGATAAGTGAGGATTCTACATATTTGTCAAATGTGATAACTCCAAAAAAGTGGGTGCTGATTATGGGACATGAAGGAAAAGGAATATCACAAAGAGTTCTTGAGTTATGTGATGAGGTTGTGACTATAGAGATGCAAGAGGGGATAAAAAGTCTAAATGTCTCCGTAGCTGCTTCGATTATTATGTATCAGTTTAAACGAGATTTATTAAAAACTCACTAAATTTTTGATATACTGAGGAATATTATCAATTACATAAAATTATACAGGAAATAACAGTTGCAAAATGTTTATTTAGGACGTCAGCCAATTATTGATGCTGATTCAAAACTCCGAGCATATGAGATACTCTACAGAGACTCAAGTAGAAAGAGTAATATTGATGGAGATAGACAGGCGAGTGCTTGTGTAATAACTAATGTGTTGAACAGATTCGGAACAAAAGCCACCTTAGGGGATAAGCGGGCTTTTGTCAAAATAGATGAAAAGTTTTTGCTTAACGACCTTATTTTTTCTGTACCGAGCCAGTTTTTTGTTTTTGCTCTACTAGAGAGTGTTGATATGACAGAGAGAGTTATAGAGAGACTCCATCAGCTTTATGAAAAGAACTATGTTTTAGTAATTAATGATATTGAACTCAATGATGAAAAAATGGATAAATATAGAGAAATTTTCCCATATCTCTCTTTTGTAAAAATCGATTTTGGTAAAAATCTATCTTATGGATTAGAGTATATGATACTTGAACTAAAATCACATAACGTGAGAGCAATTGCAACAAAAATTGAGAGTCCAAAAGCTTATAACCAAGCTAGAAAACTTGGTTGTGACTGGTTCCAAGGGTACTTTTTTGCTGAACCAAAAATTTTGGAAAATGTAAAGTATGAACCTACCCAGATGAATGTTTTAAATCTCTACAACCTTTTAATTGATGATACCAATTTGGATGACATTACAAAAGAGTTTGAAAATAATCCTGAGATTACGGTTCAGCTTTTACAGTTTATAAATTCCGGAGCTTTTCATTTTCAAAATAAAATATCTTCAATTCATCATGTCCTAACACTTGTAGGCCGTAAACCCCTTGCTCAGTGGCTGATGCTTATGATTTATTCAAAGTCTGTTGCTAAGAGTAAAGAGCACACGCCTCTTATGATAATGATAAAAAATCGTACAGAGTTAATGGAGAGTATTTTAAAAGCTATTAATCCAGAAGCTAGAAGTAACTTGATTGGAGAAGCTTACCTTGTAGGTGTTCTCTCTCTTATTGATGTTGTATTTGGCAAAAGAATGGAGGATATTTTAGAGAATATTCACATATCTGAGACAGTAAAAAATGCCATCTTAAATGAAGGTGACACATTGGGCGAGATATACAAACTTGTCAAAAATATTGAAGCTTTTGATACAGAGGCTGAAGCTGAGTTTGAGATTAGATACGGACTTGAACAAGGTACTATAAAAGAGTTAATCGTTAAATCCATAGAAGAGACGAATAAGTTCGAAAATCCAGCTGCATAAGAGAGAGTCCTAAAGATGGTATAATCTTAAAAAAGATTGTATCATGAACTTTTCTACACTTCCTCTTCCTCAAGAGATGCTCACAAATTTAGACTCACTTGGTTACAAGAAAATGACACCTATTCAGGCTGAAGCACTTCCTCCTATTTTGGATAACAAAGATGTAATTGCACAGGCAAAAACAGGTAGCGGAAAAACTGCTGCGTTTGGAATAGGACTTTTGAATAGACTTGATGTAAAAAAGTTCCGTGTCCAGTCACTTGTACTCTGTCCCACACGTGAGCTTGCTGACCAAGTTGCAAAAGAGCTTCGTAAAATTGCAAGGTTCAAGCACAATATCAAGATTTTGATACTTTGCGGTGGAGAGTCTTTTGGAAAACAGTTAGGCTCACTCTCTCATCAAGCGCATATAATCGTAGGAACTCCCGGTCGTGTTTTAAAGCATCTCAATAAAGATAGTCTAAATCTAGAGAACTTAGAGACTTTAGTCTTTGATGAAGCAGATAGAATGTTAGATATGGGTTTTATGGAGGAGATACAGAGTGTTTTAGAGTATGTGCCAAAAGAGAGACAAACACTTCTTTTTTCGGCTACCTATGATGATGAGATTATAGATATTAGTAAAAAAATCCAAAAAGATGCAATCAGTGTAAAAACAGTCTCTACTGAGAGTGCAAACAAGATAGATGAGTATTTTTATGAGGTGAGTTCTAAGCAAGATGCTTTGATTAAAGTTCTCAGCACTTATACTCCTGAGAATGTAATAGTCTTTACAAACACTAAGATTGAAGCTAAAGAGTTAGCTGAGAACCTGCAAAAAGCAAAAATAGATGCAATAGCAATTCATGGTGATTTAGAGCAGTATGAACGTAATGATGTGTTGGTTCAGTTTGCAAATAAATCTTGTCCTATTTTAGTTGCAACTGATGTAGCTGCTCGCGGACTTGACATAAAAGAGTTGAGTATGGTTGTTAACTATGACATTCCTCACGGCAGTGAAACATATACACATAGAATTGGACGGACAGGACGAGCAGGAGCAGATGGCATCGCTATAACCCTGTTTAACTCATTTGAGATTGATAAGGCTGATGAGTATAAAAATGATACTCGTAAATTTGAGAGTTCAGAGAGTTTAAAAGTAAAAGCTGGCTTTGAGATGAAACCTCAGTATGTCACTCTTGTTATTGAGGGTGGTAAAAAAGATAAGGTACGTGCCGGCGATCTGCTTGGTGCTTTAACTGGCGATGCTGGGCTTAAAGGCAGTTCTATCGGTAAGATTGATATCTATGATAGACAGAGTTATGTTGCAATAGAGAGAGCTCTGATAAAAGAGGCTCACGCACAACTTAGTAAAGGTAAGATAAAAGGTAAAAAATTCTCTGTTTGGATTTTATAAATAGTTATTCTCTAATCTCTCTATTTAAAGGGAGATTCTCCCTCTTCTTTTACTAAATATAATCTATTAAAATAATAATTATAATCAAAATCTTGACATTATGCACATATGTTCGCTATAATTTGAACATATGTGCATAATAGGAACATAAAATGAGTGGTAGAAAACGAATAGACAGGAAGATTGATGCAGATTTTAGTGAAGTTTGTTTCAAACCATGTGGGATTGAAAAATCTAAACTAGATAGGGTTGTAATATATGAAGATGAGATGGAAGCGATACGATTAGCGGACTTAGAGTCTATGTATCAGCAGGAGTGCTCAGATAAAATGGGAATCTCACGAACTACTTTTTCAAGACTTGTAGAGTCTGCTAGAAAAAAGATAGCCGATGCGCTTTTAAGCCAAAAAGCGATTAAAGTTAAATATAGAGAAGATTAAAAGGAGATTTTATGGAGTTAAATAGAAGGACACTGCAGTTCATGCCTATACAGCTATTTGCTGTTATTATGGGTCTGTCTGGATTTGCGATTATGTTTGCAAAAGCATATCATATTTTAGGTATGCCTTATTGGATATACACGACTATACTGTTTGTAGATACAGCACTTTTTTTAGTGATATTTACAGCCTATATGTTTAAGGTGGTTTTATACACACAAGAGGTGAAAAAAGAGTTTTATCATCCCGTAAAAAGTTCATTTATGGCAGCTATATCCATAAGTTTTTTACTACTCTCAATTGCATTTTATGATTATGCACCGACACTCTCTATCTTGTTATGGTGTATTGGTACACCTTTGCAGCTACTCTTTACACTGATAATCATAAGGTACTGGATTCATAATGATTTAAAAGTAGTACACTCTAACCCTGCTTGGTTTATTCCGATTGTTGGTAATGTTTTAGTACCTATTATAGGGGTTGAAGCAGCTCCTATGTATATATCACTGTTTTTCTTCTCACTTGGTATATTTTTCTGGATAGTTCTTTTTACTATCACGATGAACAGAATTATTTTTCATCACCAACTTGCTAAAAAGTTTATACCGACTTTTTTTATCTTTATCGCACCACCTGCAGTTGGCTTTGTGAGTTACTTTAGAATTACAAGCGGAAGTGTAGATATGTTTAGTATGTTTTTATATTGTATAGGACTTTTTATACTGTTACTTCTTCTGTTTATGATTAAGATGTATGACACAAAAGAGTTTTTTATTTCATGGTGGGCATATACTTTCCCATTGGCATCAATAACGATAGCAACTCTTATGTTAGAGATGGTATTTCATAATACTTTCACATATATGATGTCTGTTGGTTTGATTATCTTAACAACAGTAGTTGTGGGTTTTGTGACATTGAAAACTATAGAGGCTTGTAGAGCTCAAAAAATTTGTATTTCGGAGGAAGAGTAATGAATAATAAAGTATCAATTTTAGTGGGAATAGCCCTTGGATTAGTGTTAAGTGTTTTTGTTGTAGGTATCGCGTTTAAAGTGGCCGCTCCAACAATGTTTTTTAAAGAGATAAAATCTTCATACGATTTTGACAAAACTGTAGAGCTAATAAGTTCTAGAATAAATGCAAAAGATGGATGGCATGTGACGACTATAATAGATCAGCAACATGAAGTTATCCAAGATGGCGGCAAAGACGTTGGAAAAGTAAAAATTATCAAGTTTTGTAACGGTAAATTATCCGGTGAGATGCTTGGTGCCGATGAGAGTAAGTTTATGGCTACGAAGATGCCTCTTAGTATTTCAGTATATGAAAAGAGTGATGGCAGAGTGGTTATAGGACTAATGAACGGTTATATTATGGCAAGACTTTTCTCTGGAACAAGAGAGGGTGAGGTAATGGAAAAAGTGGTTACAGACATGGAAAGTATTTTAAGTTTTACGCATTTTAGATTTACACTGTTTTAAAATGAGCATAGCAATGATACCGTTTATAGATATAAGATAGTAAAGGCAAAAAAATGAAAATAGTAGTAGCAGTAGACACAGACAAACAAACGATAGTAAAAAAAACAGGACAAGCTGCATTTTTTGCGATATTTGAAAATGGGCAAGTAGTTGACTTTATAGCAAATAATCATGGTGGGGGAAATCATGGTCAAGGAAATCCTCAAGGTGGAGCATATCACAAGCATTCTCATGAAGAGATGGAGCATGATGAACATACAAATGAACATAAAAAAGATGTTTTAGGGCTTGCTGGTTGTGATGTTATCCTTGTGCAGGCAATTGGTGAGAACATGAGAGAGGCTTTGGAGTCTATAGGATTAAAAGTAAAGAAAATTAGAAAAAAAGATGGGGTTACTGCGCAAGAAGCCGTTAAAATTTTTTTAGATGACAATATTTAAGTAGAACTAAGTGCTAGTATTAGGAGTTCTTAAACATGCCATAATGATAACAAGCTTTGTCTTGATGATGATGCTTTTCATTGAGTATATAAATATTCAAACAAGAGGAGAGTGGCAGAAGAGTCTTAAAAAGAGTCGCTTAGGTCAGTATTTTCTGGCGGCCTCTTTAGGTGTTCTTCCTGGTTGTTTGGGTGCGTTTAGCGTTGTCTCTTTATACGCACATAGAATGGTGAGTTTTGGTGCTTTAGTAGCTGTAATGATAGCAACTAGCGGTGATGAAGCTTTTGTAATGTTTAGCATGTTTCCTGAGACTGCCCTATGGATTAACTTTATACTATTTTTCATCGCTATTTTTAGTGCGTTTATTGTTGACGCACTCTTTAAAAATGCAGATTACTTTCAAAAAGATCTCTCTCACGAGTTTGAGATTCATGAAGAGGAGAGTTGTCACTGTTTTTCTAAAAGAGAGATATTTCGCCAACTACAGAAGATGACATTTCCGAGAGCTCTGTTGCTTACGATATTTGGTCTTTTTCTCTTAGCAATTATGTCATCTGTGCTTGGTGGAGAAATTTGGAACTGGAAAAAGATTACTTTTACTGTGGGTTCTTTAATCTCACTTTTTATTATAGCTACTGTGCCAAATCACTTTTTAGAAGAGCATATCTACCAGCACGTTATAAAACAACATCTGCTTCGTGTGTTTTTATGGACTTTTGGAGCTCTACTTGTTGTGCATGTTATAGAAAACTATCTTGATATAACGCAGTGGTTACAGGAGAACACAAGTACGCTTTTGGTAATTGCAACAGCTCTTGGAGTAATTCCAGAGTCTGGACCTCATATGGTTTTTGTTACTATGTATGCTCAAGGACTTGTTCCTTTTGCAGTACTGCTCGCAAGTTCAATCTCACAAGATGGTCACGGTAGTCTGCCTCTTTTATCTGTATCAACAAAAGTTTTTGTTTGGCTGAAGATTATAAATATTTTTGTAGCTCTGATAGTAGGATTTATAGTGCTGAATCTTTTTGGAAATTAGGAAATATATGAATATTATGTTAGAAGATATCGCAACTATTAGGTCACCTTTTTGTAATTTAAAAGATATGCCTGTTCAACCGCTCGGAGCAAAAGATACTTATGCGACTATTGAGTTTAAAGAGGAGTTTGTTCAAGGGCTTAAAGATTTAGATGGATTTTCGCATGTTTATTTAATATACTATTTTCATAAAGTAGATGAGCATAGACTCAGTGTTGTTCCTTTTAATGATAAAACGCATACTCAAAGAGGTGTTTTTTCAACAAGAACGCCAATGCATCCAAACTCTATAGGGCTCTCAGTTGTAGAGCTTATTAGTGTAGATAAAAACATAGTAACTATTAAAGGTATAGATATCCTTGATGGGACACCACTTTTAGATATCAAGCCCTATATAGAAAATTTTGATAAAATTGAGGGTAAAGTTAAGAGTGGATGGATGAACTCTAGTAGTGAAGAGGTAGGTTCAATGCGCTCAGATGAAAGGTTTATAAAATGACGATACTTTTTGATAACTACAACAATCATTCAAATTGTCAATCTCTTTGGGGGTTTAGTGCTTACTTTGAGGAGTATAAACTTCTTTTTGACACAGGGAGTAATGGACGAATACTTTTAAAGAATATGCAAGAGCTTGGTGTTGATGTAAAAGAGATTGAGTACATGTTTATAACGCACTCTCATTGGGATCATATTGGTGGGATAGACTCTATTTTAGAGCTAAACCCGGAGATAACACTCTTTGTTCCCTCCTCTCTTTCCAAGCTTCTTATAAAAGATTTAAGATCTTTAGCGAAAGAGGTTATTGTCTGTACAAACAAACCACAGCATCTTTTTAAAAATCTCTATACAACTGGTCTATTGGGCAAGGATATGCCTGAGCAGTCTTTGATTATTGATGAAGAGGAGACAAAAATTATTACAGGTTGTGGTCATTTTGGAATAGCTAATATTACAAAAGCAGCTAAGGATACAATAGGTAAAAATATAGATTTTGCTATTGGTGGGTTTCATCTTTTTAAAAGTAGCGATGATGAAATAAATAATTCTATAAACAATTTAAAAGAGCTAGGGGTAACAAAGGTTTTACCAACGCACTGCAGTGGAGATAGAGCAATCGAACTCTATAAAGATAGTTTTATTAGTAACTATGTAACTGGTGGAATAGGAACTAAAATATAAAGGATAAAAAAATTTTAAGTTTTATCAGAGTTCGATTGTAAAACAGGCACCGCCATCAATATTTTTAACTTTTAGCTTTCCTTTATGGTGATCCTCAATAATAGTCCGACTCATATAGAGTCCAAGACCAGTTCCATTCTTCTCTTCTTTTGTAGAGAAGTAGGGATCAAAAATTTTACCTAAAATATCTTTTGGAATTCCTCCCCCATTATCACAGATGGAAATTGTTCTGTTCTTGGTGAGGATTTTAATAAATGGCTCTTTTATGCTTTTTTTTAAAAGATTATCTTGAGCATTTTGTAAGATAGTTAAAATAACTTGCATTATCTCATTT
>Ga0209345_10000798_pt1 | contig 40454 bp, 33 predicted proteins | sample Cruoilmetagenom7_FD_187294 | JGI IMG/M metagenome (GOLD analysis project Ga0209345, IMG submission 187294) | Oil polluted marine microbial communities from Coal Oil Point, Santa Barbara, California, USA - Sample 7 (SPAdes) (version 2) | ecosystem: Environmental > Aquatic > Marine > Oil seeps ...
TCACATTGAAACCTAAGTTTTCAACAAGTGCTGTATTTCCAAATGATAACTTCACTTTATGCTCAGGAGTATTAAATCCAGCTTCATAATCTGGATCCGTACTTTGGTCAAAGTCAAACTTTGCTAAAGTATAATTAAAACCTATATCATAATTACCAAATATTTTGGAATTTACACCAATAGTTCCTCCATAAGAAGTAATATCAGCTTTTGAATTTGTATATACTTGAAATGCTTTATAATCCCCTGCACTTAACGCAATTGCTGCTGGAGGTGCTGGTAAAACATTTGGGTCAAAATCAGAAAAATCTGCTTGACCATAAAGCGGTGCTAAAACTGTTGTAACTCCAATAAAATCTTCATAATCGTTATAATAAGCACTCATGTCTAATGAAACTTTCCCGAACCCTGCTCTATAACCAATTTCATAAGCTGTGACTTTTTCAGGCTTTACAAAATCAAAATTAGATTTTACAGGTGCTCCTGCTAATACAGAAGATAATGTAAATGCATTTTCATAAGCATTTCTCCCTGTTAATTGAATAGTACTAGGCATCCCTAAAGATTGCCCTGTTGCGCTTACAGATAATGGAGCAGAAATGTACCTGTCTAAATTGTCTGGAGCAGAACCTACCAAAACTGCCCTACCAGCATCTAAACCAATGTATTGATCTTGTGTAGTTGGATTTCTAAAACCTGTTTGGAATGATGCTCTTAAATTACGTGTCTTACCCTGTCCTAAAGAATAAGAAACCGTAAGTCTTGGTGAAAAATTCCCATCAAAGTTTTTTGCTTTATCGTAACGTAAAGACCCTGTGAATTTTAATCTATCATCAACCAATTTTTTTTGTACTTGCGTATAAGCCCCATACTCATCATAATCAATTGGACCATCTGCATCTGTAAAAATAGTTCCACTAGAATTTAAAGAATATTGCCTCCATGAACCTCCTATTTGTACATCAGCAACATCAATAAGATCTCTTAAATTATAGTTTGCGTCTATATGGTATAATTTTGTTTCATCTTGGAATTTAGCACCCGTATTTAAATCTGGATCAGAAATTACTTTATTAAAGGCAGTGTCAAAAGCAGCAGTACCTGGAACTAAAGCTCCTGTTTGAGCAACTTGACGAGCTATACCATGTGCTGTAGCATCATCTAATGCTGGTAATCCAGGGATTTGACCTGTTCTACCCCCAATATATGTTTGCGCATATTCTGTGAACCATTGTGTATCAGATTTCCAAAGTCTATTTATATTAATAGCTGCAAAACGGCTATCAAATGAATCTCCAGCTTTTTCATGTGTAACATACCCCCTTACAAAAAAATTGTCACCTTTAACTTCTAATTTATGTTGTTGCATAAAAAAATTCGTTAAAGAGTATCTATTTGCTCCTTGATAAATTGTGTTACCGTTACCAAATTTTGCATTGTAACTTACTTCTAAATCATTTGCAAATGGTCTATAATTTAAAGAAAAATCAGCTTTTGCACTTTGCGCTACGTAATCCATTAAATCAACTTCATTGTATCCACTTCTAGAAACAGTCTGAGCAGAAAGTCCTAATGCATCTGCAATAAAATCAGGAACACCCGCTCCTATTGCTAATTCTCTAAAGTCTAACGATGTGCTAACCTCATCACCATATACATTCAATCCATCATAATCAGGGTTAGCTCTAGTAGCTCCTGGGTTTGCATAATCTTCATAATCTGTAGCGTACCATTCAGTTCCTTTTAAGAATGAAAAAGAAGCTTTAGCTGCAAATTTATCGCTAAATTTATGTGCCATTCTAATTCCAACATCTGTAAAAGTATTATCTCCCGCTGCTTCTTGTGAAGTGATTCCTGTTTTCACATAAACACTTACTCCTTCAGAGTTAAAAGGGTTTTTACTTGTCATAAATAAAATACCATTAAAAGCATTTGCACCATATAATGCAGAAGATGCTCCTGGTAGTAATTCAACAGAAGCAATATCTAATTCAGACATTCCTAATAAGTTTCCTAGATTAAAGTTCAGCATTGGTGATGAGTTATCCATACCATCAACTAATTGCATAAAACGTGAATTAGCAATTGTAGCAAAACCTCTAGTATTAATAGATTTAAATGTTAAACTACTCATATTAGCATCTACACCTTTTAAATTTTCTAATCCATCATAAAATGTTGGAGAAGATGTATTTTTAATTGCTCTAATATCCATTCTTTCAATGGTTACAGGAGACTCTAATACACGTTCAGGTGTTCTTGATGCCGAAACAACTACTTCATCTAACGCTGTAGCTGCCTCTTTAAGTGCTACATTTACAATTTGATTGCTTTGAGTAATTTCAACTATTGTTGAAGAAAACCCAATAAGTGAAACCTCTATTTTAAAAGGTACTTCTTCATTTGCAGTGAAATGAAAGTTTCCATCAAAGTCTGTTGTAGTTCCAATAGATTTACCAACAACTTTTATGTTAGCACCAGGAATTGGTTGCTCAGTTTTTGCTTCTGTAATTGTACCAGAAATTGTTGTTTGACCCAACATAACCGTGCTTACAAAAAGTGCAAAAACAACACTTAATAATTTTTTCATAATGTCCTTTATAGTATTGATTAATTAAAGTGCAAAATACAATTTTTTTCTAATTATCTTAAAAAATGACGTAAAAAAAAGCGTAAAGAGCATTTTTTACGCTTAAATTTTTTAAATATGATATTTATCAGCCAATTATAAAGTGTATTTTAATAACAAGTCAATTGGTTTTTTCCTCCTCTAAACGTTGGTTTATTACACTTTCCGTTAATTTATCTAGTTATTTTTTTATTATTTTAACTGTTATTGGGCTTTCCAAATGCACTTTTACAAAATACAATCCTGTTGGTTGATTTTCAAGAGTTAATTGAACTTTCCCATAAACTATTGGGTACGTTTTTATTGAGATTAACTGTGATTGTATAGAGTATAGTTCTATAACCACTTCTTTTTGTGAAACCGGTAAAGCAATATCAAATATACCATTGGTTGGATTTGGATAGGCAACTATTCCATCTAACAACTCAATAGTTTTAGAGAACGTACCTTCACAAGGTTTTGCGGTTTTAACCTCAACTAAATCACCGTGTTTTACATCAACATTAAAAACTGACGAACTTGTTTTAAAATTTTCTTCACCATTAACATAAATTGTATAAGGTGCTGTTCCTGCTTTAATTTCTATAGCCACTTTACTAAAGTTAACTGTTGCATCAGCAACTACTTGTTCACCCTCAATCACCTCTATATCAAAACATTGCTGATATAGTCCACCAGTAACATTTATGCAAATGGTATAAATACCTGGCGACAAACTGTTAAATGTTAATGTATTTGTAAAGTTATATTTTACTTTATTAAATATCACAAAATAATCATGTGTAACTGTTGAGTTTATTATTATTTTTCCATTATTTTCATTAGGACAAGTTTCACTAACTGCTTCAATACTAAAATTAGTTGATGGCACACTAAATGTTGAACATCCAAATGCGTCAACAGTACTTCCTAAAGGTGTATTTGGGCATATATCATTAGCATTTACAACACTATCCTTATCGTCATCATCACTAATTATTACAGCTCCACAAATTTCAATATTCCAATTTAAAATCTCCCCAACATCTTCAGCACCTGCATCAACTATTTTTATAATCCATTCTCCATAAGATTCTTCATTATTAAAACTAGCTAAACTTCCTTGTGGCCTGTAAGTACCTGTAAAAGGTGCTGCTACAGAGTTAATACTGGTTATACCTTCATCATCAAAAACAGTATTTGTGAAATTATTTCCATCACTACCAATGTTTGCCGCTAAATTAACTTCAGTACCACTTGGACTAATTAAAATTAATGTTAAATCCCCGTCCCAAGGATGTGTAATATTTACTGTTACATTTACATCTGTAATTTGCTTGTTTTGGGTTATATTTATGATTGAAGAAACACCCAATTCGTTATTATCAGGTATTAATAAAGGTGTGTCTAAAGAATTATTTATATCGCAAACTGTTGGTGCTGTTTTAAAATTAAAAATTTCTGAAAAACTACTTACAGTACAATTATTACTTCTTTTAACTCTCCAATAATATGTTGTATTTGGTTGCAAAGTTTCTGGAATATATGAACTTGATGTTATTGCTGGTGAGGCTTCATAAATTGTAGAAAACGTATTCTCTAAAGAAATTTCAATAATGTAATTTGACACATTAACATCACCCTCCCAACTTAACGTATAAGGACTTAAAACATAATTATTATTATTTTCAGGAAGCGTTAAATTTGTTGCATTTATAACTGAAGAAAACACTCCTAAAGTAACAATTGTACTTTTTGAAACCGAAGACGAGGTTGAACTTCCTGTAACATTAATAGTATAATTTTCAACATCTTCTAAACCAATACCACTAATTGTCATTGTTACATCCGTATTGTCAGTAATTGCTGAAACTGGATTAAAAGTTGCTATTGAACCCAATGGTAAATCGTTTGCTGAAAAAACTATTTCTTCGGCAAATGTGTTTACGGGTGTATTGTACGTGAAATTATACACAACACTACCTGGTGCGCACATTGTTTTTGAAAAATTATCAAAATTCATTACAAATTCAGAGTCTTCAATAACAAAATTTGTTTGATTTATTGCATAAAAAACATTTCCAACACTTTCAACTTTAACTCTTGCCATTGTTGTTATAGTGTTAGGAACCACAATATCATGACTTCCATCATTTATTACGTTGGAAGCTAAAATAAAAGGATATGTATTACCTCCATCAATTGAGAGTGAGATTGTAACATTTGAACAGTTAACCGGTGAAACATTTGTATTTGCAACATTCCAATTAATAGTTTTTGAAGTTCCAACATACCAAGTTTCTAATACATTTTGTGATGTTACATTAAATGGGCCTGATGCATTATCAACAATTATAGTTGTTTCTTTACTAGCAGTTTGACCACCATTTATATTGTTATCTCTTATAGTAACACCAAAATTCATAGTTCTAGAAACAGACGGTAAAACTTCCCACGTATTTGCTAAATCACCTGCTAAAACAGTACTTAGATCAGGAAAATATCTTGCTGATGAACTTGTTGGCAACAATGATCGAAAGACAGGTCCTCCTGCGGCTGTTGAAACTGGTGGTGCTGTTGTTATTTCTGTATCTAGTTGCTCCCAAGTGTAAGTTAACGCATCTCCATCTAGATCTGTAGCATTTACATTTAGCACAAAAGGTGTAGAAACCGGAATTGTGTGATTAGATAAATCATCTGCAGTTGGCGCATTTACATTCGTAGGTATACTTGATTGTGTTCCGCATGTGCTATTCCCTATGGAAATATTATTCCACATTTGCTGTATGCTCACATAATGAAAGTACGCACCTACTGCATTTTGAACATTTGGAGCACAAATACCTGCATAAGACATAATTGTTGAACCACTTCCAGGTTCAACAGCTGTTGAACCTGTTCTATTCTCATTACAAGAATTATTAAACGTGTGTGTTGCCCCATATTGATGTCCCATTTCATGCGCTACAAAATCAACATCATAAGGATCGCCAATAGGTGAAGATGTACCTGTAACACCTCTTGCTTTACTTGAGGTACAAGGAACGTTTAATGATGCTAAACCGCCTGCACCAGTACTAAATGTATGCCCAATATCATAATTTGCTGTGCCTATATTTGCATCAATAACTGTTTGACTTTCATTAATTAACGCGCTAGAATTGTTATTAGTAAATGGATCAGTTGGACCGTCCAAAAATATAATATCAGTATTATTAGCAACTAAAACCATTGTTAACGCTACATCTTTTTCAAATATTTCGTTAACACGAGTAACTGTTGCAACAATAGCAGATAATACTGCTCCTTTTTTTTCAGCATCAGTAGCACTATCACTAATGTTTTGGTTGTTTAAATGAAATTGTGAATATTCTCCAGTAGTTGCAACTGCTAATCTAAAAGTTCTTAAAATTCCATCATTTGCATTTTCAGTTTTTTGGCTTTCATTTTCAGTTGCTATTTTTGTTAACACATTAACTTCATCAAACTTACACTCAAAATTATTGGTTGGTGCTAAATTATTTTTAGTATAAAATATATATGAATCTGCTTCAGAAGTATAAGGATCAATGTAAATGCTCTTTCCTCCTTTTTGAGAAATCATTGCGTGCAAACCCAATTTAGTTATACTAAACCTCACCACAGCATTAGGGTTTTCAATTCCTTTTCCAATGTAAGATTTAATTGTAGGATATTTCTTTTGAAGACTTTCTTCTAGTATTGAAGTTTCAAATATTTGGTAGTTTTCAACTATTCCTTTTTCATTAGGGAAACTTAAAATTGTATTAGATGTTGTTGATTTTCCTTTTCTTTTTGGTGCATTAATTAAATTCTCTTTAAATAACTTTAAATTTAATTGATACGCTTCAAAACTAGTTGGGGTTGATTGTCTTTTAATAATTTTTGAAGTGTTTTTTTCTAATTCAACAGTTTTAGACCATAATTTGTCTGAATTTTGGGCATTTACTGTGAAAATTAATGAAAACAAAAAAACGGTAAACGTAAAAGCCTTTATATAATATTGTTTCATAATTTAATAATATTCTGGGGTGTTCATTTACAAATATAAAGATATTAATTTGTTTAAAAACAGAATCCCAATTTTAACTATTTACAAGTGTTAAGGTTTTAATTAAATAAAGTATTTTTACACTTTAATTGTAACCAAAACTATTTTCAATTTTGAAAATCTTTAACGATTTATCTACTTACAAATCAAACAAAAAATCTTTTGTTACCCTTGGCACTTTTGATGGTATTCATATTGGACATCAAAAAGTAATAAAAAACTTGGTTGAAAGTGCTAAACTAAACAATGCTACTTCCGTTTTATTAACTTTTTTTCCACATCCAAAAATGGTATTGCAAAACAATGCAAGCATTAAACTGATAAATACTATTGATGAACGAACTAAATTATTAGAAAAAATAGGGTTAGAGTATTTGGTTATTCAACAATTTACCGAAGATTTTGCTAATAAAACAGCTTTAGATTTTGCGAAAACTATTTTAGTTGACAAGTTAAATATTTCAACACTAATTATTGGATATGATCATCACTTCGGGAAAAATAGAGAAGGAAACTTTAAACAGTTAGAAGCTTATGGTAAAGAGTTAAATTTTAGCGTTCAAGAAATTTCACAACAAGATATTAATAATTCAACCGTAAGTTCAACAAAAATTAGAAATGCTATTGAAAATGGTGAAATTGAAAAAGCAAACACGTATTTAGGGTATTCTTTTATGCTTACTGGAAAAGTTGTTAGCGGAAAAAATTTAGGTGAAAAAATAGGGTTTCCAACTGCAAATTTACATATTAAAGAAGCTTACAAATTGCTACCAAAAACAGGTGCTTATGTTGTAAAATCTAAGATTAACAACACCATTGTTTTTGGAATGATGAATATTGGTTTTAGACCAACTGTGAGTGGTAAAAACCAAACTATTGAAATTCATTTTTTTGATTTTAATGAAGATTTATACGGTAAAACTATTCAAATTGATGTGCTAGCTTTTTTACGAGACGAACAAAAATTTGAATCGGTTAAAAAACTGAAACAACAATTACAAAAAGACAAAGAGAACTCGCTAAAAATAATTAATGGTCTGCTTTTTGAATTATAATTTTTGTAAATTCATCACATGAAAAATATCTGGCTACTTATTACAGTATTATTAGTTTCTTGTAAACCTTGTCAAAATGTTGATTACAATTTAAAGGAAGCTGTTTTAATAAAAACCACAAATTGCCCAGATAATGCTGAATGTTCTGTTGAATTAATTCCAAATAAATCATTAGAATTTAAAAAAGATGGTATTGGTGCTTTGTATCCAGTAATTACCGAAGGTGAAAAAACTATTTTAAAATATACTTTTAATAAAAACACCATTCCAAACACACAAGATGGTAGCTATACTGAAGTTGTATTTGCTGAGTTAGACCAAACTATTACTGATGTTTCATTAACAAGCAAAGGGCTTCAAACTGTAAAATTACATTTTGGGCGTTTGTGTTATTGCAAAGGCGAAACTGGTTATTACCCAATTACAAATGGTAATTTCAACATAAAAAAATCTAGTAAAAATACGCTAGAAATTACTATTGGATTTAAGATAAATGAAGTACCTCAAATTATTTCAAAAATTAGCGAAACGGTTTCTTTAAAATCAAATGCTACTAATTAGCTTCTTTTCACTTCAATTTATTAAATTTGCCTTTCAATTAAAGGAACAAAACAATGTTACAAGTAGCGTTTATTAGAGAAAACAAAGAAACTGTTTTAAAAGGTTTAGCAAAAAGAAATGTAAAAAATGCAGATGAATTGGTGGCTAAAACTATTTCGGCTGATGAAGAAAGAAGAGCAATTCAAACAGAATTAGATGCTATTTTAGCTGAATCTAACAAGCTATCTAAAGATATTGGACAGTTATTTAAATCTGGTGAACGTCAAAAAGCTGAAATTTTAAAACAAAAAACAGTTCAATTAAAAGATAAGTCTAAAGGTTTAACTGAAGATCTTCAAAATAAAGCAACCGAATTACAAGAATTATTATATTTAATTCCTAACATTCCTAATGAAATTGTTCCAGCTGGTTCAACTGAAGAAGATAATGAAACTACGTTTGAAGAAGGTGAAATACCAACATTACATGAAAGCGCTTTACCACATTGGGAATTAGCAAAAAAATATGATATTATTGATTTTGAACTTGGAAATAAAATTACAGGTGCTGGTTTTCCTGTTTATAAAGGAAAAGGCGCAAAATTACAACGTGCATTAATCAACTATTTTTTAGATAAAAATACTGCTGCTGGTTATGATGAAGTTCAGGTTCCATTAATGGTAAATGAAGCTTCAGGTTTTGGAACTGGACAATTACCTGATAAAGAAGGGCAAATGTATCACGATGCACAGGATAATTTATTTTTAATTCCTACTGCTGAAGTTCCTGTAACTAATATTTTTAGAGATGTTATTTTAAAAGAAGATGAATTTCCAATTTGTAAAACTGCTTACACACCTTGTTTTAGACGTGAAGCTGGATCTTATGGCGCACATGTTCGTGGATTGAATAGATTGCATCAATTTGATAAAGTTGAAATAGTTAGAATTGAACATCCAAGCAAATCTTATGAAGCTTTAGATAGTATGGTAAATCATGTAAAAGGAATTTTACAGGAATTAAATTTACCGTATCGTATTTTACGTTTATGCGGTGGTGATATTGGATTTACTTCAGCATTAACATACGATTTTGAAGTGTTTTCAACAGCACAAGATCGTTGGTTAGAAGTTAGCTCGGTTTCAAACTTTGAAGCATTTCAAGCAAACCGATTAAAACTTCGATTTAAAAATAGCGAAGGTAAAAGTGAATTGGCACACACATTAAATGGTAGTTCTTTAGCTTTACCACGTGTTTTAGCAGGTTTGTTAGAAAATTGCCAAACACCTGAAGGAATTAAAATTCCTAAAGTATTAGTACCTTATTGTGGGTTCGAAATTATTAATTAACGCTTACTGTAATCATTTTTTTGTAATGATTCATTTCAACTAAGGCTTCAAAATAATTATTTATTTGTCCTTTTTGCATGAATTGTAACGCTTTCTTTTTTGCTGTTTCGTATTGTTTGATTAGTTCTTTCATAATATAAAATTTGGATGTGTTTTTTTATATAGACAATATCCGTGCCAAAATGTTACAAAGGTGTTTGCAGAATGCACTAGTTTTATAAAAACTTTAACACTTGTTTGGTTATCTTTGATTGAATTAAAAACAATACATGAAACAAAATTTATTCATATTTTTCTGTTATTTTTCTTTGCAAATTGCAGCACAAGAGCAGCAATTAGCCTATCAATACTTTAGTAATGGTGAATATGAAAAAGCAGTAGCTATTTATAAAAATTTACACCAAAAACATCCTTATAACACAAACTACCTTAGTTATTTAATTGATTGCAATCAGCAATTAGAAAATTTTGAAGAAATAAATTCTTTGATACAAAAACAATTAAAGAGCTACCCAAATCATGACTATTTATATGTAGAACTAGGTTACAACTACCTATTACAACACCTACAAGAAAAAGCTACTTTATATTTTGAAAAAGCTCTAAAATCAATTGAAAAAGAACCAAACTCAGCCTATTTAGTTGGTAAAACATTTCAAGATAATCATTTGTTAAATGAAGCTTTATTAGCTTATAAAAAAGGGATGGAGTTAAACCCATCAGTAAATTATAATTTTCAAATTGCATTTATTTATGGTGAAAAAGGTGAGATTGAACAAATGTTTCACACTTATTTAGAATTAGTTTCAAGTAGTGAGAATTACTTATCAACTGCAAAAAATTATATTGGAAGGTTTATTTCTGAAGACTCAGAAGACAAACATAATGTTTCATTAAAAAGGTTGTTAATTAAACGTATGCAAAACAATCCACAAAATAGTTGGAACCAACTATTAAGCTGGCTTTTCATGCAGCAGAAAGATTATAATAAGGCATTTATTCAAGAAAAAGCGTTGCACAAAAGAAATTCAAGTAGTTTAAATACAATTATTGATATTGGGAAAATTGCTTTTAATGATTCCTCTTTTGAAGATGCTAGAAATTGTTTTAATTATGTGTTTGAAAATTCAACCAATTTAGAAACCGAATTAATAACAAAGCTTTATTTATTAGAGATTGATATGAAAACAAACGCTTCAAATGAAGTTATTGAAAATCAATTTTTACAATTATTTAATACTTACGGAAAAAACACTAAAACAATTCAAATTCAGGCTATTTATGCTGAATTTTTAGCTTTTAGAAAAGAGGAACCTACTACAGCAATTTCGGTTTTAAAAGAAGCTTTAAAATTACCGGTTAATCAATTTCAAAAAGGACAGTTAAAAACAAAACTAGCTGATATTTTAGTGTTTACAAATAAATTTAGTAGCGCTTTAATTTATTACACACAAGTACAAAACGATTTAAAAAACAACACCATTGCACAAACTGCTCGTTTTAAAATAGCGCAAACATCTTATTTTAAAGGCGATTTTGATTGGGCACAATCTCAACTAAAAGTATTAAAAAACTCCACCTCACAATTAATTGCAAATGATGCTTTAGATTTAAATTTGTTAATTACAGACAATGCTGTAAAAGACAGTTTAAAAATCGCTTTAAAAACCTATGCAATAGCCGATTTATTGGCCTATCAAAACAAAAACAAACAAGCAATTGATACCTTAGAAGTAGTTTTGAAAAACTACAAAGGGCATCCTATTGAAGATGAAACATTGTTTAAACAAGCAAAATTGTTTGAAAAAATAACTAATTTTCAGAATGCCGAAAGCAATTATCTTCAAATTATAAAAATTAACAATGAAGATATTTTAGCTGATGATGCTCATTATTATTTAGCTGAATTATATTTAAACAACTTAAATAATATAGAAAAAGCGAAAGAATATTATCAAAAAATTATATTTGAATATCCATCAAGTATTTACTTGGTTGATGCTCGTAAAAAATTTAGAAAACTAAGAGGTGACCAAATAAATTAACACTCCAAAAAAATTATGTATATATACAACGTTACTACAAATATTGACGAAACTATTAAAGCTGAATGGTTGCAATGGATGAAAGAAAAACACATTCCTGAAATGTTAGCAACTGGTAAATTTAGCAACGCTAAAATGAGTCAGGTTTTAATAGACGAAGAAATGGGCGGAGTCACTTATTCTGTTCAATACACAACTGATAGCTTAGAAACTTTACAAGAATATTATAAAGAAGACGCTCCCAAATTACGTGATGAAAGCATGAAACTTTTTAGTGATAAATTGGTAGCTTTTAGAACAGAATTAAAAGTAATTAGTGAACAATTTAGCATGAGCTTAAAAAATTAATTTATGAGTGTAAGAGCAAAAAAACACCTTGGGCAACATTTTTTAAAGGATGAACTTATAGCAGAACAAATTGCAGATAGTTTAACTGGAAATGGTTATGAAAATGTATTAGAAATTGGGCCAGGAATGGGTGTTTTAACAAAATACTTACTCAAAAAAAAATACACAACTCATGTTATTGAAATTGATACAGAATCTGTTGAATATTTAAAAGCACATTATTTAAATTTAGCCAATAGAGTTATTTCAAAAGATTTTTTAAAAATTGATTTGACTGAGTTTTTTGGAGATGAACAGGTAGCAATTATTGGTAATTTTCCCTATAATATTTCTACACAAATTGTATTTAAAGCCTTAGAAAACCGTCATCAAATTCCTGAATTTTCGGGGATGTTTCAAAAAGAAGTTGCAAAACGAATTGCTGAAACAGCAGGAAGTAAAGTGTATGGGATTATGTCGGTTCTTACACAAGCATTTTATGATGTAGAATACTTATTTACCGTTCCGCCAACCGTATTTAATCCGCCACCAAAAGTAGATTCTGGCGTTATTAGATTAACTAGAAAAGAAAATTACACATTACCTGTTGATGAAAAACTATTTTATAGAGTTGTGAAAACAGCATTTCAACAACGCCGAAAAACACTTCGTAACAGTTTAAAAACACTCAATTTATCGGATAATTTAAGAGAAGATGTTATCTTTGCTAAACGTCCAGAACAATTATCTGTTCAAGAGTTTATCAATCTTACTTCTAAAATAGAAAAAGATGCCATTTGAAATTACAAAAGAATATATTCTAGAAATTCAACAATTAATTGCTGAACAAAAAAATGATGCCCTTTTAAATTTATTAAAAGATGTACATTATGCTGATGTTGCTGAAATTGTAGAGGAATTAAATTCTTATGAAGCTACCTATTTAATAAAATTATTAGATAGTGATAAAACTTCAGATGTAATTGCTGAATTAGATGAAGATACACGTGAAAAAATATTAAAAAAGCTTTCTTCAAAAGAAATTGCAGAAGAAATTGATGAATTAGATACCGATGATGCTGCTGATATTATTAATGAACTTACTGAAGAACAAAAAGAAGAGGTAATTTCGCACATTGAAGATGTAGAACACGCAAAAGAAATTGTTGAACTTTTACGTTACGATGAAGATACTGCCGGTGGTTTAATGGCAAAAGAATTGGTAAAAGTTAACGAAAATTGGAATGTACTAACTTGTGTAAAAGAAATGCGTGCACAAGCTGAAGAAGTTACACGTGTACACTCTATTTATGTTGTTGATGATGATGATATTTTAAGGGGTCGTCTTTCGTTAAAAGATTTACTTACAACCTCTACAAGATCTCCAATTAAAGATGTTTTTATAAAGAAAGTAGATTCAGTTAACGTAAATGAAGAAGCTGAGGAAGTTGCAAAAATTATGCAAAAATACGATTTAGAAGCAATTCCTGTTGTTGATGAATTAGGACGTTTAGTTGGTAGAATTACCATTGATGATATTGTTGATGTAATAAAAGAAGAAGCTGAAAAAGATTATCAATTAGCTGCAGGTATTGTTGAAGATGTTGAAGCCGATGATACAATTTGGGAATTAACAAGAGCACGTCTTCCTTGGTTAATTTTAGGTTTGTTTGGTGGTTTGGGTAGTGTCTTTATTATGGAAGGCTATGAAGATGCCTTAAACAAATACAAAGAACTATTCTTTTTTACACCTTTAATTGCCGCAATGGCAGGTAATGTTGGTGTGCAATCATCTGCAATTGTAGTGCAAGGTTTAGCTAATGATATTATAAAAGGAAGTTTATTTAGTAGGTTGGTAAAAGAAGTTAGTTTAAGTTTAATTAGCGGTATTGTTTTAGGTGTATTAATTATCATTTTTGGATTAATCACTAATATGGATCCTAAATTTAGTTTCACCGTCGCAATTTCTATGTTATGCGTTATTATTATTGCTTCGTTAGTAGGTACTTTTGTACCTATTATTTTAGACAAAAGAGGTATTGATCCGGCAATTGCTACTGGACCTTTTATTACTACTAGTAATGATATTTTTGGTATATTTTTATTCTTTTATATTGCTAAGTTAATGCTTGGTTTCTAGTAATAGAAAGATAACATTAGTGTTACATCCTTTCTACAAAAAATAATATACTTTTATTCTAAATTCAATCTTTCATCGCATGAAAAAAATAGCATTTATTTTATTTTTATTTAGTTTTTCTATCACATTTGCACAAAAAACATTGTTACAATCTGGTCCAATGGTTGGTTATGCTGAAAAACAAGAAGTATTGCTTTGGGTTCAAACTACAAAAAAAGCAGACGTAAAATTTAAGTATTGGCCTAAATCAGAAGTTAAAAATGTTAATTGGTCAAACTCTATAAAAACTGAAAAAGAAAATTCTTACGTTGCTAAATTTATTTTAGATCAAGTAAAAGAAGGAACTTCTTACAATTACGAACTATACATCAATAATAAAAAAATTGTAGTTGATTATGATTTAAGTTTTAAAACACAAGAAGTTTGGCGTTGGAGAAAAGATGCTCCAAATTTTAAATTTGCTTTTGGAAGTTGTACATATATTAATGACCCTAAGTTTGACAGACCTGGAAAACCTTATGGAAGTAACTATGAAATTTTTGAAAGCATTAGAAAAAAACAACCTGATTTTATGCTTTGGGGTGGAGATAATTTGTATTTAAGGCAAGATGAATGGAATAGCAGAACTGGTTTTAACCATAGATATACAAACGACAGGTCACTTCCTGAACTTCAACCTTTGCTAGCATCAACTTCAAATTATGCTATTTTAGACGACCATGATTTTGGTGCTAATGATTCTGATGGAAGCTTTTGGAATAAAGACATGTCTCTAGAGTTTTTTGAAAACTTTTGGGGAAATCCTTCTTGTGGAATTGGAGATATTAAAGGTGCTATTTCATTTTTTAGTTGGAATGATGCTGACTTCTTTTTGTTAGACAATCGTTATCATAGAAGTTCAGATAAACTAAAAGCACCTAACAAAACAATTTTAGGTGAAAAACAACTTGAATGGTTAAAAAATGCGTTGGCAAGTAGCAATGCTAATTTTAAATTTATTGTTATTGGTGGGCAAGTTTTAAACACCTCAAAAAACCATGAAAATTATACTAATAATGATTTTAATATGGAACGTTTAGAAATTTTAAATTTCATTCAAAATCAGAGAGTTAAAGGCGTTGTTTTTTTAACTGGCGATAGACATCATACTGAAATGAGTTTGTTAAAAGATAATAACGAAGTTGCAATTTATGATTTAACAGTTTCTCCATTTACATCGGGTGTTGGAAATAAAGATAGAAAAGAAAAAAATCGTTTAAGAGTTGAAAACACCATGGTAACTGAACATAATTTTTCAACCATTGAAATTTCAGGAGATAGGAAAAACAGACAAGCAACAATTACAATTTTTAATGTGCAAGGAGAAAAAATTTGGGAACAAGTAATTAAAAAAACTAATTTTTAATACTTAAATTTCTTAAACAAATCCCAAAGTACTACACCAGCACTTACTGAAATATTCAACGAGTGTTTTGTTCCAAATTGTGGAATTTCAATACAATAATTTGAAGCTGAAACAACTTCTTGTTGTACGCCTTTCACTTCATTTCCAAAAACAACTGCATATTTTTGAGTTGGCTCAATAGTAAAATCTTGTAACAAGGTGCTATTCTCAGCTTGTTCAATTGCCAAAATTTTAATTTTTGAACTTTTTAATCTTTGAATAAGTTCAAGTGTATCTTCAACATATTCCCATGCAACAGATTCAGTAGCACCTAAAGCTGTTTTATGAATTTCTTTGTGAGGCGGTTGAGCAGTAATTCCGCAGAGATAAATCTTTTCAATTAAAAAAGCATCGCTAGTTCTAAAAACAGAACCAATATTGTTTAAACTTCTAATATTATCTAGCACAACAATCAACGGAATTTTAGCAGTTTTTTTAAACTCATCAACATTCAATCTTCCTAATTCGCTATTTTTTAATTTTCTCATAAATTCGTTTATCTTTAAAACGGAATAATTAACTTCGCAAAACTAATCTAAATTCTTAAAAATTGGCAGCGAAAACCAAGAAAGTCACACCTTTAATGAAACAATACAATGCTATTAAGGTAAAATATCCTGATGCAATGTTGTTGTTTAGAGTGGGCGATTTTTATGAAACTTTTGGTGAAGATGCCAAAAAAGCTGCAAAAGTTTTAGGTATTATTTTAACAAAACGTGGTGCTGGAAGTGAAACTGAAACTGCGTTGGCTGGATTTCCTCATCATTCATTAAATACGTATTTACCCAAGTTGGTAAAAGCAGGAATGCGTGTTGCAATTTGCGATCAGTTGGAAGATCCAAAAATGACAAAAACCATTGTAAAACGTGGTGTTACAGAATTGGTAACCCCTGGTGTTGCTTTAAACGATGAAGTTTTATTAGCTAAAACCAATAACTTTTTAGCTGCTGTTCACTTTGGAAAAAAACAACTTGGAATCTCGTTTTTAGATGTTTCAACCGGTGAGTTTTTAACTGCTCAAGGAAATAGTGAATACATTGATAAATTATTGCAAAATTTCAATCCAAGTGAAGTGTTGGTTCAAAAACAGCACAAAGCAAAATTCTTTGAGTTATTTGGCGAACGTTTTTACACTTTTTATTTAGAAGATTGGATTTTTCAAAGCGAATATGCACTTGAAACATTAACCAATCATTTTAAAGTAAAAACATTAAAAGGTTTTGGTGTAGATGATTTGCATGAAGGAATTATTTCTTCAGGTGCTGTGTTGTATTATTTATCTGAAACACAACACAATAAACTAGACCATATTTCAGTAATTAATCGTATTTCAGAAGATAATTACGTTTGGATGGACCGTTTTACCATTCGAAATTTAGAGTTGTACAATTCAACTTCAGTAAATGCAGTTACGCTTTTAGATGTTATAGATAAAACCATTTCGCCAATGGGTGGAAGATTGTTAAAACGTTGGTTAGCACTACCTTTAAAAGACATCAATAGCATAAAAAAACGACACGATATTGTTAAATATTTTATTGATAATGATGATTTTTTCGAATTAGCAACCTACCAAATAAAACAAATTAGTGATATTGAACGCTTGGTTTCAAAAGTTGCTACTGGCAAAGTTAATCCGCGTGAAGTTGTGTTACTTAAAAACTCACTAAACGCCATAATTCCCATAAAAGAAGCTGCTGAAAAAAGCGATAACGAATCTTTAAAAATTATTGGTAAACAGCTACAAAATTGCAATACGCTTCGAGAAAAAATTACCAAAACTTTAAATGAAGATGCGCCTGTAAATATTAATAAAGGAAATGCAATTGCAAGTAGTGTTTCAGTTGAATTAGATGAACTTAGAGCAATTTCAACTTCAGGAAAAGATTATTTAGATGCAATGTTGGCTCGTGAAATAGAGCGAACGGGAATTACTTCCTTAAAAATAGCCTTTAATAATGTTTTTGGATATTATATTGAAGTCCGCAATTCACATAAAGATAAAGTTCCTGAAGATTGGATACGAAAACAAACGTTGGTAAATGCCGAACGTTATATTACAGAGGAATTAAAAGAATACGAAACCAAAATTTTAGGTGCTGAAGAAAAAATAGGAAAACTTGAACACGAGCTTTTTGCTGAATTGATTAGCTATTTATTAGATTATATTCAACCAATACAATTAAACGCACAATTAATTGCTCAAATAGATTGTTTAAGCTCATTTGCTGAAATTGCTAAGCAATACAATTATGTTCGTCCACAATTAGATGAAAGTACCGATTTAGAGATAAAAAATGGGCGCCATCCTGTAATTGAAAAACAATTACCAATTGGTGAAGAATACATTGCAAATGATGTTGTTTTAAATAGAAATTTACAACAAATTATTATGATTACCGGTCCAAATATGAGTGGTAAATCAGCTATTTTACGTCAAACCGCTTTAATTGTTTTATTGGCTCAAATGGGAAGTTATGTGCCAGCGCAAAATGCAAGAATTGGTATTGTTGACAAAATTTTTACGCGTGTAGGTGCTAGTGATAACATCTCTATGGGCGAATCTACTTTTATGGTAGAAATGAATGAAACCGCAAGTATTCTAAACAACATTTCTGAAAGAAGTTTGGTATTGTTAGACGAAATTGGGCGTGGGACAAGTACCTATGATGGTATTTCTATTGCTTGGGCAATTGCAGAATATTTACACGAACATCCTTCAAAAGCAAAAACTTTATTTGCTACTCATTATCACGAATTAAATGATATGACTAAGACTTTTGAACGTGTTAAAAACTTCAATGTTTCAGTAAAAGAGTTAAAAGATAAAGTTATTTTCTTACGTAAGTTAGTTCCAGGCGGAAGTGAACACAGTTTTGGTATTTATGTTGCAAAATTAGCTGGCATGCCAACTGCTGTTGTTCATAGAGCGTCTAAAATGCTAAAACAGTTAGAAAAAAACCACACAAATGACGACGTAAAAGAAACGTTAAAAAATGCTTCTGATGAGGAAATGCAACTAAGCTTTTTTAACCTAGACGATCCTTTATTGGAAGACATCAAAGAAGAAATTTTAACTACAAATATTGATACACTTACACCAATTGAAGCTTTAATGAAGTTAAATGAAATTAAAAGAATGTTAACGAAGAAATCTTCGAAATAAAATAAATCCGTCATTCTGAATTTATTTCAAAATCTCATTATTTTGATTGCTTATTAATATGAGAACCTGAAACGAGTTCAGGTTGACGTGACTATATAAAAAAGTAGAAATGGTAAACAATTTAGAACAAGGTTTTTTTGGAATTGGTATTCAAAACGGTAAAACACCTGAAAACCTAGGAGTTTTATGGCGTTCTGCTCAAAATATGGGTGCTAGTTTTATATTTACTATTGGAAACAGGTACGCAAAACAAGCTTGTGATACTCACAAAGCAACAGGAGCTATGCCTTATTTTCATTATGATATTTTTAATGATTTTTACAAAAATTTACCAAAAGGCGCTATGTTAGTTGGAGTTGAACTAGACGAAAAATCTGAGCCTTTAGAAACATTTAAACACCCAAGGCGTTGTGTGTATTTATTAGGTGCTGAAGATCACGGTTTATCAAAAGCTGCTATTGAAAAATCGCATTTTTTAGTGAAATTTAAATCTGTTTTAAGTTTAAATGTTTCTGTTGCAGGAAGTATTGTAATGTACGATAGGCAAGCTAAAATTAGTTAACACTTATTTTAACTTAATTAATTTAAGCTTTTTACTATCTTTGCAATCTAAATAATTTATCATGTTTTTATTTATTAGCGGAGCCGAAATATTTGTAATACTACTTATTGTAGTTATGTTGTTTGGTGCTGATAAACTTCCTGAAATTGCTCGTGGTTTAGGAAAAGGAATGCGTCAGGTTAAAGATGCTACCAATGATATTAAACGTGAAATAAAAAACAGTGCTGAGAAAAATGACATTGATATTGATGTTGCAGCTAAAGTAAGAGACGAAATTAGCAAAGCAAAAGGTAGTTTTGATGATTTTAGCAGACCCGTTTCTAAAATAAAAGATACTATTATTGACGATATTACTGGGCCTGTAAAACGAGGTAAGTAATTTTGGAAATCCTTAATACTCTTATTAATTACGATAAACAATTACTCCTTTTCTTGCATTCTAAAGGCTCATTAACTTGGGATACTTTTTGGCTTTTTATTACAAACCCTCCTCACTGGATTCCTTTGTTTTTCGTTATTTATTTTTTAGGTTATAAAGCTCTTGGAGTTAAAAAAGCTTCAATAATTATGGTAATCACAGCTTTAAATGCTGCAACAGCTTTAATTATTGTTAATATTATTAAAAACGCTGTTCAAAGAATTAGGCCTATAAATGATGTTTCTATAAATAATACTATAAGAGTTTTAATTGAGCAAAATGATTTTAGTTTTGTGTCAGGCCATTCAACCGTTTCATTTACCGTTGCTTTTATTTCCTTTTGGGTGTTAAAAAAGCACTATAAATTCATGTTTATAATCTTTTTATTCCCATTATTATTTGCTTATAGTCGCATATATTTAGCAGCACATTTTCCTATTGATATAGTTTTTGGAATGTTTTTAGGATATATTATTGCACTAGTATTTTATAAAATAATTCAAAAATTTGTATTTCAAAAATAATATTATTTCACTCTGCTGATTGTTAATCCGTCTCTAATTGGTAATAAAACTGTTTCAATTCTAGGATCTGAGTTCAATAATTTATTGTAAGCTATTAATGCTTTTGTATCAATATCTTTTGGATTAATTTCTTCAACAACTTTACCACTCCATAATACATTATCTGATAAAATTACACCTCCAGAATTCATTTTATCAATAACTAATTTAAAGTAGTTAACGTAGTTAGATTTATCGGCATCAATAAAAACTAAATCAAATTTAGTATCAATTGTTGGAATAATATCAATAGCGTTTCCTACTAATTGTGATATTTGATTTTTATACGGTGATTTGTCAAAATACTTTTTAGCAAAACTTTCTAACTCTTCATTTTTATCAACTGTGTAAAGTGTTCCTTGTTCTTGTATTCCTTCAGCTAAACATAAAGCTGAATAGCCAGTATAAGTTCCTATTTCTAAAATAGTTGCTGGATGCGTTAATTTAGAAATCATGGACAATACACGTCCTTGAAATGCGCCACTTAACATACGTGGATTTAACACTTTTTGCCAAGTTTCTTTATGTAATTGCTGTAAAAGTTTAGGCTCTTTTTGTGAATGATTTACAACATAATCATCAATACTATCAGGTATAAAATTCATTTTTTTATTATAAAAGTACAAAAAAAGGAACTCAAATTAAGTTCCTTTTTATTGTATAAAGTTCATTAGAGAAAATTAAATTCTAGCTTTAACTTCTTGTTCTATATGTTTTTTATCGATTTCACTTAGGCAATGTTCTGTTCTTCCTTCTTTATCTTTATGGTTATTGTAACACTTAGTTAAAATCGTATTTTGCTTTGAATACATTCCGCATTTTTTACATAAAAACAAGTGGAAACTCAATTTTATTTTATCCCAAAGTGATGCTTCTCCATATTGGTTTTTGTCACAAATTTTTGTTGCTTCGTCGCAGCTTAATTTCATTTTTAATCTATTTAATTTTTAAACCAACTTTCTTCCATACATTTTCTTAACTGAGTTCTGGCTCTATGGATAATTACCCAAAGATTTGACGAGGTTATTTCTAATTCCTTACAAATCTCCTCAGTTTCAAACTGTTGAATAGTTTTCATTCTAAAAACCATTTCATACTTTTCTGGTAAAGCGCCAATACATTTTTCTAAAGCATCATTTAACTCAGTATTATTAATGTCTTTTTCAATTTCATTATCCCAAGATGATGGTACACGTTCTTCAATCCATTCACCTTCCCTATCTCCATCCATATAAAAATTCATTTTAACCTCTGCTTTACCTTTTGCTGAATTTATTTTACGGTAATGATCTATAATTTTTCTTTTGAGAATTGAAATTAACCAAGTACGCTCACTTGCCTTTCCTTGAAAATTATCTTTCGCTTTTAATGCCGCAAAAAAAGTATCTTGTACAAGATCTTTTGCCAAATCTTGATTGTTAACTCTGCCAATTGTGTAATTATACAAATAATCTGCATGTAGTTCAACCCATTTATTTGGGCTTAAAATATGTTTGTTTGTTGAAGGCATTAATTTTTAATTGCTTGAAGGCTAAAATAGCTAATTATTTAAATTAATTTTAAATATACTAATATTAATCTATATTAACTTTTACATTTTTCTCTTCTTCTAGTGTCAACCAAATAAATTATTTCCCAGGTTCCATTATTATTAAATAGTTGAAATGAATTTGCTCCGCAATGACTAAATTTATTGTTAAAATAAAACTCATATGGTGCCCAAACACTTGCTAAATCTCCATCAATATGAATAGATACTGATATTAATTTTTCAAACCATATATCTCCTTCTTTTTTGTTTGATATTGCTTCAAAAAAATTCTTTTTTGATTCAGTTTTTAAACTACTTTTTTTTGACTTGTTTACAAATACTGTTTGTAAAATAATCTTATTACTAATAACTTTATTTATAAGTATTGTGTCTCCTTTGTGTAAGCCATCAAAAAAAGTATCTATCGTATTTTTAATCATTTTTTCACCTGCTAAATCTTGAGCATATGAAAACTTAATTATTAGTAAAAACAGTATAAATAATAATTTTTTAATAGTTCAAAATTTTAATTTGTGAATTCTCCAATTATACTAAAAAGTAATTTTTTATCTATTGGTTTTGTTAAATATGAATCAAAACCTTTTTCTAATGCATTTTTTTTATCAGATTCCATGGCGAAAGCTGAAAGTGCTATTATAGGTAATGTAGGCCTGTTCTCTTTTATAAGTTTCATTGCTTCATTTCCATCCATAATTGGCATTTTAATGTCCATAAGCACAATGTCAATTTCTGGATTATTTTGAGATAATTCAACAGCTTTTTTACCATTATCGGCTTCAATAAGTTTAAAATTTGTTTTGGAAAATAACTCGTTAATAAACATCATATTGTATTCCTCATCTTCGGCCACTAAAATTGTTAGTTCTTTATCTTTCACTTGTAATACTGGTTTTTGCTCTTCTACAACAGAAGTAATGATTGGTAGTTTTGATTTTATATATGGTATTGTAAAATTAATTGTGGTTCCTTTAGTGTCAGAATCTATCCATATTTTCCCTCCAAATAATTCAACAAACTTTTTTGAAATTGCTAGTCCTAATCCTGTACCTTGAAGTTTTTTACTTAAATCTATATTTGCCTGAATAAACCTATCAAATATTTTATCCTGAATATTCTTTTCAATACCAACACCTGTATCTGTCACATAAAATTGAAGGTTACTATCTATAAGTTGGTAACCAAACTCTATACTTCCTTCTTCAGTAAACTTAAATGCGTTAGATAATAAATTGGTTAATACTTGGTTTAGTTTTGTTTGGTCAATTTCAATTAAACTATCAAAACTTTTCAAACCCTTTACACAGTTTAATTGTAAGTTAGAAACTTTGGCTTTAGGTTTATAGAAATTGTAAAGTCCTTCTAATAATTTATTTAGATTAATACTTTCGTAATGTAGTTGTACAGCACCTGCTTCAATTTTTGAAATATCTAAAATATCATTCACAATTGACAGTAATTGCTTGCTACTATTAATTACAATTTTTGCGTATTTCCTTCTTTCTTTGGGTGATAATTCATCCTCTAAAAATAATTCTGAAAAACCAATAATACCATTCATTGGTGTTCTTATTTCATGGCTCATATTTGCCAAAAAGGATGATTTTAATTTATCTGATTCCTGTGCTTTGTTTAATGCTATTTTTAATTCATTTTCAGCTTTTTTTCTTTGAATTATTGTATTAATTTGATTTGCAACAAACTCTAACAATTGCACATCGTTTTCTGTATAAGCATTTTCATTTATATAACTTTGTACAACTAATGCACCAATAGAATTATTATTAATAAGTATAGGAACTCCTAACCAACATTCTGCATGAGAACCAATTAAATCTACTTTCTTTTGATTTATTAACTGCTCATGCTCATTCTTTGTTAAAAATAATGGACTTTTTGTTTTTATCACGTACCCTGTTAAAGAGTCTTTTGCTGGAAAATCTTCAACTTCTTCTTTTTCATCAACAAAAACAGGTGTTGAAATCATATCTGCCTCTTCATTATAAAGCGCAATATAAAAATTACTAGTGTCAATTATTTTATGTAATTCATTTTTAATAAAAACTCCAAACTCCTTAAAATCATTAATTGTAAGTGCTGCTTTTGAAATATTGTAAACAACTTTTTCTAATTCTTCGTTTTTTACTTTATCTGATATATCTTTTACTACCGCATGTATTGTTGGTTTACTATCAATATCATTAATTTTTGTAAGGGAAACTTCTGCTGGGAAAATTTTACCGTTTTTGTGTTGGTGGCACCACCTAAACCTGTGACTTCCATTTTCTAACGCTAGATTTATCATTTCTTCAGCTTTAACTACTGAGTTACTTCCATCACGTTGTTGGGTTGGAGATACTGTTGATGGATGCATTTGAAATAAAATTTCTTTACTAGCATATCCAAACATTTTTAATGAAGCCTCATTACAATCAACAAATACACCATTTTTTAATATAAAAACAGCATCAACAGATTTTTCAAATATTGCTTTATATTTTTTTTCAGAATTTTCAATTATTATTTTTGAATTTACTCTTTCTGTAATATCATCAACCAATGAAGCCATACCAATAACTTTTTCATCAGCATCTTTTAAACCAACATTATACCAACTACACGTTATTATTTTACCATTTTTAGTTACATTTTCATTGGTATTTCTAAAACCTTCTTTTTGTACTAATAACTTCTCTAAAATATTTTTCATTTCACTTACTAAGTGAGGTGGTGTTATCAAATCTTTAATTGGATAACCAATAGCTTCTTCAGCTGTATAACCAAATATTCTTTGAGCAGAATTATTCCATTCTAAAACATTAAAATCTAAATCCCAAATTATTGAGGCTAATGGTGTATTGTTAAATTGATCTTTAAGGCGTTGATTGCTAATAAAAAATAAATCTTCTGCTTTCTTTTGTTCTGTAACATCTTCTCCAATACCTTGTATATGGGTTAATATGTTTAGCTGATTCCTAATAGCTTCTAATTTAACTTTCAACCATTTTATTTCACCTTCTTTTGTAATAATTCTAAACGGCTTTAAAGTATATCTATCAGAATAAATTCCTTTACTAAATTTAAGAATTTCTGAGCCTACAAACTCTATATCATCAGGGTGTAAAACTTCATATATTTTTATGGTGTTATTTAAAAAATCAATATGAGTATAACCCAATAAATTTATGGTGTTTTCTGAAGCAAATTCAACAGGAAAATTCCATTCATTTTTACATAAAACAGATACAGATGCACTATTATTAATAATGTTATAAGCTGTTTTTAACTTATTTTCATTACTTTTTTTGTTTGTAATTTCATGAAAAAACAATAACATACCTTCACTTGAAGGGATAATTCTATTTTCAAACCAACGATTCCAAGGTTCAAAATAATTTTCAAAACTTATTGGTTTACGTGTCTCTAACGCTTCCTGATAATTATCAAAAAAAGTATCTCCTTCTTTTTCTGGAAATTCAGTCCAAATATGTTTTCCTATTAATTCTTCTGAAGATCTTCCAAGTAAATTAGAAGCTTGTTCGTTTACATATAAGTAATTTGAGTTGTAATCTAAAATTACAAACCCATCTTTTATACTTGAAAGTGTTTTAGAAAATAAATTTTTAGTAGTATTTAATTTTTGTTCAGAAAGTACTCTTTCGGTAACATCATGACAAATACCAATTATTTTTGAAATTCTACCGTCTTTAATTACTGTTGTTCGTTTTTCATTAAGGTATTTTAATTCGCCTTGTTGCGTAATAATTCTATAACTTAAATTTTGAATTGGGTTTTTAAGTAAAAATTTTACACTAAAATCATTTGCCAAGTGTCTATCATCAGCATGAACATATTTTAAATAAAAATCAGGTGTTGGATGTTGTTCTTCTGGTTTAAAGCCAATTAATTTATACCCTTCATCTGACCAATGCGTTATTTTTGTAGAAAAATCATACTCCCAACTTCCTGTTTTTGAGGCTTCTTGGGCTGCTCTATACCTTTTTTCACTTAAAGCTAATTCTTTACGCGCTTTAATTCTTTCTGTTATATTTTCTACAGATACAATAACTGTATCTAGTGTAGTTTCACTTCCATCAACAACTTTAAATTTAATTGCTATATCAAATTCATCACCTTCAAGAGTTTTATTAACTGTTTCTATTTCAGACACTTTAGCTCCTAATAAAACATCTGTTAATAATTTTGAAAAAGCAATACCTGAATCTTCAGTAAAAGTTTTATCTAAATTTGAAAATAACTCTTGCTTTGTTTTGGCTTTATATAATTTTAAAGTAGTTGAATTAACGTCTTTAATTGTAACTAGTGTAGCTAATTTTTGAATTGAACCTATATTACTTTGTCTTATATACGACTTAACATCGGTATTATTTTCTTTTGCAAGAGTATCAATACGAGTTTTTAATTTAGAGAAGTCTTCTATCCAAAGTGAAATGGGTGCATATTCAAAAAAAGAATAATAAGTATTACTTAGTTCATCCTTTGGAATACTTAATAAATTTGAAGAGATTTTATTTGTGACAATCTTCTTTGTCATTGTTTTTTAGTTTGGGGTTTAATGATTTATAAAGATACACTTTTTTTTAATTTAATTAAATATTTTTAAAATTACATACCTCTAAATACTAGGTGTTTACAGCCAAAAAAGAAAAATTTTATTTGGGAAGTGTAATTGTAATGCTAGTTCCTTTATTTAGAATACTTGAAGCAGTTACTTTTCCTTTGTGACTTGCAACTATTTTTTTGGCAATAGACAATCCTAAACCAATGCATTTTTGTTTATCCTCAGAATAGGTATTTACAACATAAAAATTATTAAAAATTGCGTGTAAATCATCTTCTAAAATACCAATTCCTTCATCTGTTATTATAGTTTCAATAGCTGTTGAAGTTTCCTTAACCGTAATTGTAATTGTAGAATTTTCGTTAGAGTATCTTAAAGCATTGTTTAAAATATTCCTTATTACTACGCTAATTTCGCCTTTATCAATTGTTAATATTATTGGGGTTTTAGGAAACTCTTTTTCTATTTTAATCTTTTTTTCTGAAGCTACATTATTAAACTCTTTACTTACATTCATTAGTAGTTCAATGTAGTTTAACGTCTCAAAATTATAATTAAAATCAGGAGAGTCTAATTGTGTGTATTTCGCAATTTGATTTAGTAATTGAATTGAAAAATCTGCAGATTTTTTAATTATTTGTATGTGTTTCTCTAATTTATCAGCAGTATAGTCATCAACACCTTCTAAAATCATGTCTGAAAAAGAAAAAATAACTCCAACTGGGTTTTTTAAATTATGAACTAATTTACCCATAGATTTTTGATTGCTTTCCTGAACTAAAGAAAGTTCATTTGTTTTGCTTTTTAACTGCAAACTAAGCTCAACAATTTTTTCTTCTAGCTGCTCAATATAAGCTTCATTATTTTTAGTACTCTCTTTCAAAGTTGAATTATATTTAAAGTAAATATAACCTTATTCTCATAATTTTTCAAATTTTTGTTTAAAGGTTTCTCATTATTCAAAATTAAAATAATTGAAAAACGATAACTTTTTAAAACAAACTGAATTTTCATTACTTTTACCTTTTAAGATTTTAAACAACATTACATGTCAACAGCAAAAAAAGACTATAAAAGAATTACCACTAAAAGTTTGGTAGAAATGAAAAATAATGGCGAGAAAATTGCCATGCTTACCGCCTATGATTATACCATGGCTAAAATTGTTGATAACGCAGGAATAGACATTATTTTAGTTGGCGATTCTGCCTCAAATGTTATGGCTGGTCATGAAACCACACTACCAATTACTCTAGATCAAATGATTTACCACGCAAGCTCAGTTATAAGAGCTATTGAACGTTGTTTGGTAGTGGTAGATTTACCTTTTGGAAGTTACCAAGGAAACTCTAAAAGCGCTTTAGATTCTGCTATTAGAATTATGAAAGAATCTGGTGGTCATGCAGTAAAATTAGAAGGTGGTAGCGAAATTAGAGAATCTATCTCTCGAATTTTAACTGCCGGAATTCCTGTAATGGGTCATTTAGGATTGACACCTCAATCTATTTATAAATTTGGAACGTACACAGTTAGAGCTAAAGAAGATGAAGAAGCTGAAAAACTAATTGAAGATGCTTTACTACTTGAACAATTAGGTTGTTTTGCATTGGTTTTAGAAAAAGTACCTGCAAAATTGGCTAAAAAAGTAGCCGAAAGTCTTTCTATACCTGTAATTGGTATTGGTGCTGGAAATGGTGTTGACGGACAAGTGTTAGTTACTCATGATATGCTTGGAATGACACACGAGTTTCACCCTCGTTTTTTACGTCGCTATTTAGATTTATATACCGAAATGAACAATGCTTTTGAAAATTACATTTCTGATGTAAAAAGTAAAGATTTTCCAAACGAAGAAGAGCAATATTAATGAGAGTTTTGCTTATTGATACTAACCACCAATTACTTCAAACTGGTTTAGAAAAACTAGGTTATATTTGTGATGAAGACTATACTTCAACCAAACAACAAATTGAAGAAAAAATTCACAAATATGATGGTGTAGTTATTAGAAGTAGATTTAATATTGATAAACAATTTTTAGACAAAGCAACTAACTTAAAATTTATTGCTCGTGTTGGCGCCGGACTTGAAAGTATTGATGAAGAATACGCAGCAAAAAAAGGCATACAATTAATTTCAGCACCTGAAGGAAATAGAAATGCCGTTGGTGAACATGCTTTAGGAATGCTATTAATGTTATTTAATAATCTGAAAAAAGCAGACTTTGAAATTAGACATGGGGAATGGCTTCGCGAAGCAAATAGAGGTATTGAATTAGAAGGGAAAACTGTTGGAATTATTGGTTATGGAAACATGGGAAAATCCTTTGCTAAAAAGTTAAAAGGTTTTGATGTTGAAGTTATTTGTTACGATATTAAAGACGGTGTTGGCGATGAAAATTGCAAGCAAGTTTCATTAAAAGAGTTGCAAGAAAGGACGGAGGTTTTAAGCTTACACACTCCTTTTAATAAACTTTCACACAATATGGTAAATAATGAGTTTATTAATAATTTTAAAAAGTCATTCTACCTAATAAACACCGCTCGTGGATCGGCAGTTGTAACAAATCACCTAGTTGAAGGACTAATAAATAAGAAGGTATTAGGCGCTTGTTTAGATGTGTTGGAATATGAAAAATTATCTTTCGAAAATTTATTTGAAAACGATGAACTTCCAGAAGCATTTGATTATTTAATTCACGCTAAAAATGTATTGCTTTCACCTCATGTTGCAGGTTGGACCGTTGAATCTAAAATTAAATTAGCACAAACAATAGTTGATAAGGTTGAAGAGTGTTTTTTCAATAAACAAACTCCTGAAACTAAAAAAGACTTTAAAAGAGTTACAGGTATTGGAGGTTTGTTTTTCAAAACTGAAAATCCAGAAAAATTAAAAGAATGGTATAAAAATCATTTAGGATTTAACACTGATGATTGGGGCTGTACTTTTTGGGGAAAAGATAAAAAAGGTGATAAAGTAAGCACACAATGGAGTCCATTTAAAAATGATACAACTTATTTCTCTCCGTCAACAAAAGAGTATATGTTTAATTATAGAGTTCACGATTTAAAAAAGCTTTTAATGAAGCTTAAGAAAGAAGGAATAACAATTGTTGGTGAGATGGAAGAATATGAATATGGTAAATTTGGTTGGATATTAGACCCAGATGGAAATAAAATTGAACTTTGGGAGCCAATTGACGCTCCATTCTTATAAGAAATTTGTAATTTTGTAATACTAATTAAACTGAAAATAATGGAAATAACTGATGAAAACGGAAATGTAATTCCAAAAAACAATGAAGAAAGTAAACGAATAGTAGCTGGTGTTTTAGCAATTGTACTTGGTGGATTTGCTGTACATAAATTTATTCTTGGATATACTAAAACGGGTATTATTCAAGTGATTTTAACCTTCGCTACTTGCGGTTTTGTAGGTCTTCTATCACTTATTGAAGGTATTATTTACCTTACAAAAACTGATGAAGAGTTTATAAACACTTACCAAACTAACAAAAAAGAGTGGTTCTAAAAATATAAAATGCTCATTTTTTTATAAATGAGTTTTTTTATTTCATTTATTATCGTAATATTGCAATGTTAAAATAATGTAATGGGCATAACTAAATCACAAATATTTACAGAAGAACAAAATAATTTGGCTCAAATAGCTAAAGTACTAGGGCATCCAGCACGTATTGCTATTTTAGAGCATATTGTAAAATCTAATGCTTGTATTTGTAATGATTTAGTAGATGAAATAGGTCTCGCGCAAGCCACAATTTCTCAACATTTAAAAGAATTAAAAGCCATTGGGGTTATTTCAGGTACAATTGAAGGAAAACGAATTTGTTACTGCATAAACACCAAACGATGGAACGAAATTCAAAAACAATTAGTTACATTTTTTAACACATTAAACAATTCGGGAACATCCTGTTAAAAAAATTTATTAGCCGTTATCGTAATATTACGATTAAATATTAAAAACATGAAAACAAAAACATTTTTAAACACGTTAAAAAACAATTCAAACAAGGAGCTTATATTTGAATATTCACCTGATACGTTTGTAAACGCAAACTATCATATAACTGAAATTAAAAATACAACTATAGATTCTGTAGATTGTGGAGGTAAAACTAATTTTTGGAAAGAAACTATTGTACAACTTTGGGAAAACCCTTTAGAAGTAAACAAACGTACATTTATGACAGTTTCAAAAGCAATTGAAATATTTGATAGGGTAGATTCTATTAAACCTTTACTATTAGATACAGAAATTAAAATTGAATATGGTAATAGTTCATTTCACACTGCTAATTTGGTAATTCATACAATTACTGAAAATGATAAAAGTATAATTGTAAAACTACACTCAGACAGTACACAATGCAAGGCAACTAATTTGTGCTGTGAAACTGAAAAAGAAGTAAAAGAAAGTGAGGCTTGTTGTTCACCTTCAGAAAGTAATTGCTGCTAAATTTTACTCTAATGAAGATGGAGTTTTTGAAGCTTCATCTTTATTTTTTTCGTTTTCAAGTCTGCTTTCCAGTTCTGCTTGAAACTCTTCCATAACAGGTTTTACAGTGCTTTCAGGTATATCTGCAACTCGTATATACATTAAACCATCAACAGCATTATTAAATTTAGGATCTACATTAAAAGCAACTAAACGCGCATTTTGTTTCACATATTTTTTAATTAAAACAGGCATACGCAAAGCTCCAGGTTCAATTTCATCAATAACTTTATCAAACTTATTCATATCAGCTTGTGTAGCGTCAAAAACAAAATCTTTATCGGCATCATTTAACTTTACTTTATATTCTTTTTTTGGATGCACATATTGCGCAATATATGGGTCGTAATAATGAGATTTCATAAACTCAATCATTAACGATTTAGAGAAATTTGAAAACTGATTACTAATACTTACACCTCCTATTAAGTATTTATATTTTGGATAACGCAACGTAATATGAACAATTCCTTTCCACAATAAAAACAAAGGCATTGGTTTTTGCTGATATTCTTTGATAATAAAAGCGCGCCCCATTTCTATTGAATTTTCCATCATAGAATATAATTCAGGCTCAAACTTAAATAAGGATTGAACGTAAAAACCCTCAATACCATATTTTTTATAAATGTTTTTACCTAAACCCATTCGGTAAGCTCCTGCTAAACAATTTGCCTCACTATCCCATAAAAATAAATGATGATAATAACCATCGTATTTATCTAAATCAATAGATTCGTTGGTTCCTTCTCCAATTTCTCTAAAAGTAATTTCACGCAAACGCCCAATTTCAAACATAATGTTTGGAATTTTTTTACTTGGCGCAAAAAACACTTCATAATTTTTACTTTTCAATAAGCGTCCATCACTATTTCTAAGTGCTTCAACTTCAAGAATCATTTTATCATTATTTTTTTGACGAACAATTTCTTTTGGCGATTTAGGGATTTTTAATGATGATGTGCTTAATGTTTTAGCTTCCTTTTCAAATGGGTTTGCTAACATATACGTTTTTTTACGTATAAAATCACAAAAATCTTGAGTAGTCGTGTATTCTTCTTGATCTTTTATAAGTATCGGTTTCCCAATTCTAACTTTTATAACACGTCCTTTTTGAGATAATAATTCAGAAGGCAATTTTGCAGTTCTTAATTTCCCGTTTAGCTTAGATAACACATAAAATAATGAGCTGTTTTTAGCGTGAAAATAAATTGGAATTACTGGTACTTTAGCTTTTTTAATTAATTTAACAGCTCCTTCTTCCCAAGGTCTATCAACTATTAATTTTCCATCTTTATATGTTGAAACTTCACCTGCCGGAAAAACACCTAATGGAAATCCGTCTTTTAAATGTTGTAATGCGCTTTTAATTCCTGCAATGCTTGACTGTTTATCCTTTTTGTCGTCAAACGGATTTACAGGCATCACAAAAGGCTTCATAGGTTCAATTCTATGCAGTAAAAAATTGGCTATAATTTTATAATCAGGTCGTTTTTCAATCAATAATTTCAATAATAAAATACCATCAATTCCTCCAAGTGGGTGGTTAGAAACAGTAATAAAAGAACCGTTTTTAGGAATTCTTTTTAAGTCCTCTTCCGGTATTTCAAACTTAATTTGTAAATCTTCTAACAATGCCGTAAAAAAAGCTACATCTTTTAAATGTTTATGCTTATTGTAAATTTTATTTATGGTAGAAATTCTAAGCAATTTCATTAACAACCACCCTAAAAATGTGCCTATAAACCCATATCTATCAAGATGTGTTACTTTGGCAATTTCTTTAGCGGTTACTAGGCTCATTTATTTAAATTATTGGGAATTACAAAAATACGCAAAATTATTGCATTACTACTTGAACAGTTCCTTTAGTTGCTTGTTTTAGCAGCACTTTTCCTTTTTGCTCTATAGACAAAACAGCTGTCTCATTTGCATGCCTTATTGTATATAATGAAACGTTTTCAATGTGGTTTATGTTGTACTTTAATTCTACTTCATTTAAAAACTGTTTAAAATTCTTAAATTTATCTTCAATACATACTGAAAAACTAATGGCCGAATTTTGAATTAAATTTACTTTTAATTTATAATTATGAAGAATTTTAAACAACTCACTTAAATTATGTTCAACCATAAATGAAAAATCTAACGCTGAAATTGAAATTAAAATTTGTTGTTGTTTTAAAATAAAACAAGGGATTTCTGGAACTATAGTAGTTCCTTTTTCAACAGTTGTTCCAATATTATCTAACTCATAAAATGAACGAACATACAACGGAATACTTTTATTCTCAAGCGGTTTTAACGTTTTTGGATGAATTACAGATGCACCATAAAAAGCCATTTCTATAGCTTCTGAATAAGAGATTTTTTCTAACAATTGTGTTGTTGAAAAATAACGCGGATCAGCATTTAAAACACCATCAACATCTTTCCAAATAGTAACACTTTTAGCATTTAAACAATGTGCAAAAATAGCTGCTGTATAATCTGAACCTTCTCTTCCAAGTGTTGTGGTTTTTTCTTTTGAATTTGAAGATAAAAATCCTTGTGTTATATAAAATTTTTGTTGATTTAATTTAGAGATATTTTTTGAAGTTAATTCCCAATTTACTGAAGCATCTCTATAATTATCGTCTGTTTTTATAAAATCTCTAACATCAATCCAATTGGTTTTAATGTTATTATTATTTAAATAAGCACTCACAATTTTAGTAGAAAGTAATTCTCCATAACCAACAATTTGATCGTATATAAAATTATAATCTGTTAATTTATTTTGAATTAAAAACCCGCTTAATTGTCCAAATAAATTTTCAACTTCAATATAAATAGGATGATTTTTTTCTTCAAACAAATCATTTATAATTGTTAAATGAAAGTTTCTAACAACATCAATGTTTAAATTTAAATCTTCTGATTTTTGACAATAAGAATTTATTATTTTTTCAAAAGCGTTGGTCATTTTACCCATTGCTGAAATCACAATAAGCGTATTTTCAATTCCTTCATGGTTTAAAACACGAAGTACATTTTTTACACCTTCAGCATCTTTTATTGATGCGCCTCCAAATTTAAAAATTCTCATTTTAGTATTTCTAAATAGCTTTTAATTCCTTCTTCATTCATTTGTGCAGTATTCCAATCGTCTAAAACAATAGCACCTGTTTTTTTGTAAAATTCTATTGCTGGTGTATTCCAATCTAAAACAACCCACTCAATACGCTTTACACCTTTTTTATAACCAAATTCAATAACTTTATTATACAAAGCGCTGCCAATATTTAAACCTCTTTTACTTTTTGTAACTATTAAATCTTCTAAATGAATTGTAGGACCTTTCCAAGTTGAATATCGCGGATAAAACAAGGCCATTCCAACAATTTCATTGTCAAGTTCAGCAACAAAAGTTTTAAATAATGGCGAAGTTCCAAATCCATCATTTTCTAAATCTTTAACGGTAACTATTACTGCGTCAGGTTCTTTCTCAAAATTCGCTAACTCTTGTATTAATTTTAATACAGATGGCATATCGGTTATTTCACCTTTTCTTATTTTAAAACTCATAAAAGAAAATTACTTTTAGCTAAAATAAAAATCTTTAATTAAAGTATCTGAAAAACAAAGGTCTTTTTAAAAATATTTTTTTCCATCTTTGCATATACAAACAACTAAATACAATTATGAAAAAGAACAACCTTACTTTAGGAGAGTTTATAATTGAAAATCAAAAACACTACAAATCAACTTCTGGAGAGTTTAACAGGCTAATAAGTTCTATAAAATTAGCTGCTAAAGTTGTAAATTACAAAGTTAACAAAGCTGGATTAGTTGATATTACTGGTGATGCTGGCGATACAAATATTCAAGGTGAAGATCAACAAAAATTAGATGTATATGCTAATGATGTTTTTATGCAAACATTAATAAACCGAGAAATTGTTTGTGGAATTGCCAGTGAAGAAGAAGATGATTACGTTACTATTAAAGGGAAACACGGTACAAATGAAAATAAATACATTGTATTAATGGACCCTTTAGATGGCTCTTCAAATATTGATGTAAATGTTTCTGTAGGAACTATTTTTTCAATTTACCGCAGAGTAACTCCAATTGGAACACCTGTTGAACAAGCCGATTTTTTACAACGCGGAAACCAACAAGTGGCCGCTGGTTATGTTGTGTATGGAACATCAACAATGTTAGTGTTAACATCGGGTCACGGAGTTAACGGATTTACGTTAAATCCTGCAATTGGCACATTTTATTTATCACATCCAAATATGGAATATCCTGAAATTGGTAAAATTTATTCTATAAACGAAGGAAACTATGTACACTTTCCACAAGGGGTTAAAGATTATTTAAAATACTGTCAAGAAGAAAAGGAAGATAGACCGTATACTTCTCGCTATATCGGTTCTCTTGTTTCCGATTTTCACAGAAATATGATTAAAGGTGGTATTTATTTGTATCCAACAAGCACCAAAAATCCACAAGGAAAGTTGAGATTATTATACGAATGCAATCCAATGGCATTTTTAGCTGAACAAGCAAATGGAAAAGCTAGTGACGGTTATATGAGAATTTTAGATATAAAACCAACCGAGTTGCATCAGCGTGTACCATTTTTTTGCGGAAGTAAAAATATGGTTAAAAAAGTGGAAGAGTTTATGGCTAAACACCCAAAAGACGCTGATTATGCTTTAATTGAAGATCAATTATAATAAGATATTCTAATATCACTATAAATACATTCGATTTTTAAGGTTTTAAAGAATGAAAATCGTTCTTTACCTTTGAATACATTAAAATTTAAACTAAAAATTACAATTATGGCTTTTGAACTACCAAAATTACCGTACGCTTATGATGCGCTAGAACCACATATTGATGCAAAAACTATGGAAATTCACCACAGTAAACATCACGCTGGATATACAAACAATTTAAATAATGCTATTGCAGGTACTGATTTAGAAGGAAAATCTATTGGAGATATTTTAGATGGATTAGACATGAACAATGCTGCTGTTAGAAATAATGGTGGTGGGTTTTACAACCATTCTTTATTTTGGGATGTAATGAATCCTGAAGGAAAAGGATATTTATCTGGAGAATTAAAAGATGCTATTATTGCTGAATATGGTTCAGTTGATGCCTTTAAAGATGTTTTTGCAAAAGCTGCAGCAACTCGTTTTGGTTCAGGTTGGGCTTGGTTATGTGTTCACAAAGGTGGTAAAGTTGAAGTTTGTTCAACTCCAAACCAAGACAATCCATTAATGCCAGGTGTTAGCTGTGAAGGAACACCAATTTTAGCATTAGATGTTTGGGAACACGCTTATTACTTAAAATTTCAAAACAGAAGACCAGATTATATAAATGCATTTTTTAATGTAATTAACTGGAATGAAGTTGAAAGACGTTATGCTGAAAGCAAATAATTTTTATACTACTACCTAAATTAATTTAAAAAAACTCGTCTATGGCGAGTTTTTTTTGTTTTATAAAACTATCAAACCATTTTCTCTTAACAGGTTTATGGGTTTTGAATACCAAAACAACTCAAAATCATTAAAATGAGTCTCAAAATCTGATTTTAATTCTGAAAAAGTGATTGAAGAATTGGTTGTAATTGCCAACTTATTTAAAGTGTTTAAAAGCCAGTAGCCTTTTTCTTCTTCTAAAGAGATTTGAAAATTAGTACTGTTTTCATGAAAAATTAGTTGCAATTTCTTTTGAATTTTCCCTCTTTTAGATTTTTCAACTTCTGAAAATAACGGTGTATTTCCTAACCAATAAATTTTAGCTGAAGGTTTTGTGGTGAAACTATCTTCATCTTCAAAACAAGAAATAATAAAATCGTTTTTAATAGTTGTCTTCGGAATTTTAAACTCAAACCACTCTTGTAAAGGCAAATCAAAACCAATTCCGTTCATAAAATTATAGATAGATTTTTTTAATCCGAAACTAAATTTATCATGATTTATACCAGTTTTATCTTTAAAATCAACATCATTATTGGCAAATGAAATTTCTTTATAACTTGGTAAAACACCATATTCAGAAGGGTTTAAACAAATTGGGCTATGTGTTGTTAATGCAAACTGGTGCCAAAAACCAGATTGAATAGCTCCTAATTCGAACAATTGTCTAACCATTTCTAAACTATCAATAGTTTCTTTAATCGTTTGTGTTGGAAAACCATACATTAAATAGGCATGAACCATAACGCCAGCTTCAGTAAAATTACTGGTAACTTGCGCTACTTGTTCAACTGTAACACCTTTTTTAATTAATGCCAATAACCTATCTGAAGCAACTTCTAGTCCACCAGAAACAGCAATACAACCTGAGGTTTTTAACAACAAACACAAATCTTTGGTAAAGCTTTTTTCAAAACGAATGTTTGTCCACCACGTTACATTTAATTTCCTCTTTATAATTTCAATAGCAAGTTCTCTCATTAAAGCCGGCGGAGCTGCTTCATCAACAAAATGAAACCCTGTTTCACCAGTTTGAGCTATTATTTGCTCCATTCTATCGACCAATAATTTTGCAGTTATTGGCTCGTACACTTTAATATAATCAAGAGAAATATCACAAAAAGTACATTTTCCCCAATAACAACCATGTGCCATTGTGAGTTTATTCCAACGCCCATCACTCCATAAACTATGCATTGGATTTGCAATTTCAATAACTGAAATATACTTATCAAGTAACAAATCTGAATAATCTGGAGTTCCTAAATCTGCTTGATTGTACTCTTTTTTTGGAGATAAGTTGTTATAAACTACTTTATTGTTTTCTTTTAAAAAAGTTCTTTTAAACTGTTTAAAATCTGGATTTGTTGAAGTAGGGTTTATCACGTTTGAATGCAATAATTCAACAGGTAATTCTCCATCATCTAAGGTTATAAAATCAAAGAAATCAAAAACACGAACATCTGTTAAGCTTCTTAACTCAGTATTTGGGAAACCACCACCCATAGCAATTTTAATTTCAGGATACTTCTCCTTCATAAATTGCGCACAACGAAATGCACTATATAAATTACCAGGAAATGGTACTGAAAAACAAACCAATTTTGGTTGAATTTTCGTTAGTTTTTCCTCTAGAACTTTTAATGTAATTGCATCAATATAGGATTGTTCTTCTTGTAAACTTTCATACAATTCATCAAAACTATTGGCGCTTTTACCTAAACGTTCAGCATATCTGCTAAATCCAAAATTCTCATCAATACATTCAACAATAAAATCGGATAAATCTTCTAAAAATAAGGTTGCTAAATGTTTTGCCTTGTCTTGAGTTCCCATAGAACCAAAAGTCCAATCTAAATCTTCAACTTGCTCAAATCTTGAAGCCTTCGGAAGAAAGTTATCTGAACATATTTGACGAGAAATTGTTAAATTTTTTCCTTGTAAAAAAGCAATAACAAGATCAATATTCTTTAAATATTCATTTCTTAACGTGTAAATTCTTTGCGAATTATAAGAGCTTAATCTTTCATTTTCAAAAGCAATATCAAATACTTCTTGAAGTTTATTTTTAGAAAAAAGCTCTAAAATTACTTCAATCCCTAAATCCATTTGGAATGAAGCGATATTTTTAGTGTTTAAAAACCCTTTTAAATATGCCGTAGCCGGATATGGCGTATTCAACTGCGTAAATGGCGGTGTAATAAAAAGGATATCTTTCACAATTGTAATATAAAACTGTTTTTTAGATTTACCTAATATGCTCTCGCATCGCTTCCTTCGTAGAAATTAATAAAAGCGTCATTTACAACACGATTACCTCCTGGGGTTGGATAATCACCCGTAAAATACCAATCTCCTAAATGATCTGGACACGCTTTGTGAAGATTTTCAACCGATTGATATATTATTTCAATCTTAGCTTTTATTTCTGGAGTTTTTAACATTTCAGCAATTTTATCTGAAATTTGAGCATCTGTAAATGGTGCGTAAATTGCATTTACTGCATTTTTAATTTCAGTATCTTCAAGCTGTTTTTGAGCTTTACAATTTTTATAAACTTCATCAATAATTTGAGTTTTATTGGTGTCTTTTAGTAATTCTAAGGCTGCTCTAAAAGCAATAAAATCGCCTAATTTTGCCATATCAATTCCATAACAATCAGGAAAACGAATTTGTGGTGCAGATGAAACTATGATAATTTTTTTAGGATTTAACCTATCTAAAATTTTAATAATACTTTGTTTCAATGTTGTTCCTCTAACAATACTATCATCAATAATTACTAGGTTATCAGTTCTTTTTACAATACCATAGGTTACATCATATAAGTGCGCTACTAAATCATCTCTACTATTATCATCGGCAATAAAAGTACGTAGTTTCGCATCTTTAATTGCTAGTTTTTCAATACGTGGTCTTTCTGATAAAATTTCTTTTACTTTTTCAACAGATAAGCTTCTTTTACCATTTAAAATAACTTCAGCCTTTTGCTGATTTAAAAAGTCTTCAGCCGCTTCACGCATTCCATAAAAAGAAGTTTCAGCAGTATTTGGAATGTATGAAAATACGGTATTTTTAATATCGTTATTAATCTTATTTAATATTTGAGGAAACACGAATTTTCCTAAATTTTTACGCTCCGTATAAATATCTGAATCACTTCCTCTTGAAAAATAAATACGTTCAAAAGAACATGATTTTTGTGGTAATTTTTCAATAATTTTGTCTGTAGTAATTTTTCCGTTACGCTTAATAATTAATGCTTCACCTCTTTCAATCTCTTTTACATCACTAATAGCAACATTAAAAACGGTTTGTATTACCGGGCGTTCTGAAGCTACCACTACAACCTCATCATCTGCATAATAAAATGCAGGTCTAATCCCTGCCGGATCACGCAATACAAATGCATCTCCATGACCTAATAAACCAGCCATTGCATAACCTCCATCCCAATTTTTAGCTGATCTTTTTAATATTTTTTTTATGTTTATTCTCTCTTCTATTAAAGGCGAAGCTTCTTTTTTATTTACGCCATTTTCTTCTTTAATTTTCTCGTATAACTTAGCAACTTCATCATCAATAAAATGACCGATTTTTTCCATCACTGTAACAGTGTCAGTCATTTCTTTAGGGTGTTGCCCTAGTTCAACTAAATCATTAAATAAACGTTTAGAATTGGTCATATTAAAGTTTCCAGCAACTAGTAAACTTTTATGCATCCAATTACTTTGGCGTAAAAACGGATGAACACTTTCAATACTATTTTTGCCAAAAGTACCGTAACGCACGTGACCTAAAAATAAATTTCCTAAATAAGGAGCGTTGTTATTTTGCCACTCAACATCATCAATTTTATCAGGGTGATTTTCATTTAATTCGTTTAAACGGCCATTTATTTGCGCAAAAACATCTTGAATTGGTTGGTCTTCATTTGAACGAACACGACTTATATATCTTGTCCCTGGAGCAACGTCAAACTTTATACTTGCCAAACCTGCACCATCCTGACCGCGATTGTGCTGCTTTT
>Ga0209345_10000799_pt1 | contig 40410 bp, 39 predicted proteins | sample Cruoilmetagenom7_FD_187294 | JGI IMG/M metagenome (GOLD analysis project Ga0209345, IMG submission 187294) | Oil polluted marine microbial communities from Coal Oil Point, Santa Barbara, California, USA - Sample 7 (SPAdes) (version 2) | ecosystem: Environmental > Aquatic > Marine > Oil seeps ...
AACACGCCGCGCAAGTGCCTCGGATGGAAGACGCCAGCCGAGGTCTTCCGCGAAAAGATCTTGGAGGAAATGCGATGACGCCCCTATCCTGAGCTCGACAAGAGTCGCAGTTCAAGTATCGCTCACACGCTGTCCGAATTTACCGGACCTCTTCACAGTTCTGAAAGGTAGCAGTCCACCTGTAAGCATCTCGGCCACTTGAAATCCTCTGCCGCGAATTAGTTTGCAATAATCTGACCTGTCACTCGCTGCGAAGAGGCCCGAATGCCATGAACGCACCTCCCCAATCAACGGGCCCCGCTCAGGCTATGGACCTGTTCAACCGCACCCGCAGTCGGACCCAAGCGCTGGCCGCGCCGCTTTGCCCCGAAGACATGATGCTGCAAAGCATGGAGGACGCGTCACCGGTAAAATGGCATCTGGCGCATACGACTTGGTTTTTCGAAGAATTCATCCTCAAGCCGCGGCTGAGCGAGTATAGCTCACCGGATGACCGCTTCGCCTTTCTTTTCAACTCCTATTACACGCAGGCCGGGCCCCGGCATGCGCGGGATAGGCGGGGCCTTGTATCGCGCCCCGATGGGGCTGCCGTGCGCGGCTATCGCGCGCATGTGGAGGACAGTCTTAACGACCTAATGAATGCCCACCGCGACGACAGCGAAGAGATCGCGGAACTGGTTGAATTGGGTTGTCACCATGAGATGCAACATCAGGAATTGCTAATCACCGATCTGTTGCACGGACTAAGCTTCAATCCTCTGTTGCCTACCTACAAAGACCCCGAGCCCCTCGCGGTGACGCAGGAGGTGGCGCTCAGTTTCACCCGGCATGATGGGGGGCTTGTTGAAATCGGCCACGACGGCAACGGTTTTGCCTATGACTGTGAAGGACCGCGGCACCGGGTATGGCTGGACCCGTACGAGATCGCCGACCGGCCGGTCACAAACCGGGACTGGATCGCCTTTATGGATGACGGCGGCTATGCCGATCCGCGGCTTTGGCTGATGGAGGGGCATGCCGTGGCAACCAAGGAAGCTTGGGAGCACCCTTTGTATTGGTGGTATCAGGATGGCGCATGGTGGAGCTACTCCCTGCGCGGTCCTCAACCGGTGGCGCTGAATGCGCCTGTGGTGCATGTGAGCTACTACGAGGCCGAAGCCTTTGCTAGATGGGCGGGCGCGCGGCTGCCCACCGAGGCGGAACATGAAACTGCCTTCGGCGACACCCCCATCGCCGGCAATCTCATGGGCGATGACGCGGACATCGGGGCCCTGCGTCCCCTGCCCGGTGCCGGGATTTGGGGCGATGTCTGGGAATGGACCGCTTCAGATTTCGCGCCCTATCCGGGCTTCCGCCCACCGGAGGGGGCCTTGGGCGAATACAACGGTAAGTTTATGGTCAACCAGCGCGTGCTCCGCGGCGGCTCATGCGCTACGCCAAAAGACCAACTCCGGCACAGCTATAGAACCTTCTTCTATCCGCATCAGCGCTGGCAGATGATGGGTTTGCGGCTGGCGCGTGACGTAGACAAAGTCTCGCGCTTGTCGCCACGGATGGGAACCATGCGGTCCTAAATTGGGACACCGCCAATCGCTGACAGTTGCGCCAGTACCTCTTGAAGCCCCGCGCCGGACTTCAGCGAACAAAAGACCGTGGGCAATTCAGGTCGCATTCTAGCGCTGTCGCGGGTCATGACATCAAGTGACGCTCCGACATGGGGCGCGAGATCGGTTTTATTGACCACCAAGATATCGGACTTTGTGATCGCAGGCCCGCCCTTGCGCGGAATTTCCTCGCCTGCGGCCACGTCGATCACATAAAGGGTCACATCTGCCAATTCGGGGCTGAAGGTTGCCGACAGATTGTCACCGCCACTTTCGATGAACACAATCTCGACGTCCGGGTGGCGCGTGACCATCTGCGCTACCGCCGCCAAGTTGATCGACGCATCCTCACGGATCGCGGTATGGGGGCAACCGCCGGTCTCAACCCCGATGATCCGGTCCTGCGGCAGAACCTGCAGGCGCATCAAAGCCTCGGCGTCTTCTTGTGTATAAATGTCATTGGTTATCACCCCGACAGAAAGCTTGTCGCGCAGAGCTTTCGCAAGGGCGGCGGTCAGCGTTGTCTTCCCCGCCCCCACTGGGCCCCCGATGCCCACGCGAAGTGGGCCGTTTCTACCTGTCATGTGCGAAAAATCCTCGAATACTGGGTTTCGTGTTTCATGGATGCGACGTCGCTAAGGAATGCGGTGGAGGAAAGCTCGTCCAAAGAGCCTTGCATGGCCTTGTCGGCGACAGCGATGCATGGGGCGGCAAGGTCTTTGATCACCAATTGCCCATCCGTCTGGCCCAAAGGGATCAGCCGCATCCCCGCCGCGGCGAGATTTGAGACGAAGGCATGCAAGAAGACTTGCAGGGTCAGGTCAAGCGGAAGACCTTGCGTTCGCGCGGCCTGACCGACCGCCACGGGATAGGTCAGCGCAGGCATCTCGACCCCCCAGACCGCGCTTGACGCACGACAAAACGCCTCGCCCTGCAAAAGCGTCTCCTGCAGCCGCTCGCTGGACGGCGCAAAGGCACGGGCAAGCGCGTCGACCTCGCAGATGTCGTCAGTGCGATACGCCGCTGCGAGGAACAGGGCGTCGGACTGGCCCGCGCCGTCTCGGAGAACGGCTTCAAGCCATCGCGCCAATGTTGCCCGGTCCGTGACCTGCCCGTCCTGCACGGCCCATTCAAGTCCGTGGCTATAGGCGAAGGCCCCGACGGGATAGGAAGGGGAGAGCCATTGGACCAAGGTAAGGATCTGGTTAATGTGCATGATCGTGGACATGTCCGTGGTCGTGCCCATGTGTGCGCCCGTGGCCATAGGCACCGCCTTCGGGCCTAAACGGAGCAACGACCTCGCGCAGGTGCGCACCGATCAGCTGCAGCATGCCTCGGATCACATGATCGCGCTGGATCAGCAGCCGTCCGGTGTCGATCTGACAAGGGGTGTGACGGTTGCCGATATGCCACGCGAGCCGAACCAGATCGGAGCCCGTAACCTCCAACAACTCTTCTTCCGCCGCAACGACCTCGATATAGCGGCCATCCTCCAGTTCAAAGGCATCGCCGTGCTCTAGAGAGGTCGTATAGGTCAGATCGACAAGAAAGCGGACGCCCTGTGCCGTGGTCAACACTTTGCGCCGTAGGAAACGGCCCTCGTATGTCAGCTCTATTGTGTCGAATGCGTCTGACCATTCTGTAGCGCGGCGGATATTCTGGCTCTCTATCTGGTGCATATTGTCTCTCAAAACAGAAAATAGCGTTGGGCCATCGGCAGCACCGATGCAGGTTCGCACGTGAGCAATTCACCGTCTGCACGAACCTCATAAGTCTCGGGATGCACCTCAATTTGCGGGGTCGCGGCATTGAGCTTTAGGTCTCGCTTGCCGATGTCACGGGTATGGCGCACGGCGATGGTTTGCTTGGCGAGGCCGAGGCTCGCGCCTATCCCGTCGGCCTGAGCCGCTTCACTGACAAAGACCACGGCAGAGTTTTCCACCGACCGGCCGTAGGCGCCGAACATTGGCCGCGAATAGACTGGCTGTGGCGTGGGGATGGAAGCATTTGGATCACCCATCTGGGCGCAAACGATGGTGCCTCCCAAAAGCACCATCTCGGGCTTGACCCCAAAAAACGCCGGGTTCCAAAGCACAAGGTCAGCGCGCTTGCCCTCCTCGATGCTGCCGATTTCTTGCGAGATGCCGTGCGCGATGGCCGGATTAATCGTATATTTTGCGATGTAGCGCCGCACGCGGAAGTTGTCATTGTCGCCGGTTTCCTCAACCAGCCGACCGCGCTGTTTCTTCATCTTGTCCGCAGTTTGCCAGGTGCGGATCAACACCTCGCCCACCCGGCCCATCGCCTGACTGTCGGACGCGATAATGCTGAATGCGCCCATGTCGTGTAAAATATCCTCTGCAGCGATGGTCTCACGCCGGATGCGGCTTTCGGCAAAGGCGACATCTTCGGGAATGGATTTATCAAGGTGGTGACAGACCATGAGCATGTCGAGATGCTCTTCGAGCGTGTTTACAGTAAAGGGGCGTGTCGGGTTGGTGGACGACGGCAGAACATGCTCTTCGCCGCAAATTTTTATGATGTCCGGAGCGTGCCCACCGCCTGCGCCCTCAGTGTGAAAGGCGTGAATGGTACGCCCCTTCATCGCTGCAACAGTATGTTCGACAAAGCCGGATTCATTAAGCGTATCGGTGTGGATCATGACCTGTACATCCATCGCATCGGCCACCGATAGGCAGCAGTCGATGGCGGCTGGGGTGGTCCCCCAATCCTCGTGTAGTTTAAGTGCGCAAGCACCTGCCTCGACCTGCTCTTCGAGCGCTGCCGGGAGGGAGGCATTTCCCTTTCCGGCGAAGGCGAGGTTCATTGGAAAGGCGTCAGCGGCCTGCATCATCCGCCCGATGTGCCAGCCACCGGGCGTGCAAGTGGTGGCGAGCGTGCCGTGCGCCGGGCCGGTGCCACCGCCGAGCATGGTGGTAAGACCGGAATGCAGGGCGTCTTCGATCTGTTGCGGGCAGATAAAATGGATGTGGCTGTCAAATCCCCCGGCGGTAAGGATGCGTCCTTCGCCCGCGATGACCTCGGTCCCCGGACCGATAATGATATCCACCCCCGGTTGCGTGTCAGGGTTGCCGGCCTTGCCGATCTTCTTAATACGCCCGCTCTTAAGACCCACATCTGCCTTATAGATGCCAGTATGGTCGACAATCAGCGCATTGGTGATGACCGTATCCACAGCCCCGCCCGCGCGCGTCACCTGCGATTGGCCCATACCATCGCGGATCACCTTGCCGCCGCCGAATTTCACCTCTTCACCATAGGCCGCTTTGTCTCCCCCGGCCTGCTCTGCGGTGAGGTCACGTTCGACTTCGATGATAAGTTCGGTGTCGGCAAGCCTCACGCGGTCACCGACCGTGGGGCCGAACATGGCGGCATAGTCTCCGCGTTTGATGGTTGCTGGCATCAGAGGTCTCCCATGACCGCGCTGTTGAAGCCGAAAATGCGCCGCGCCCCGGCACTCGGGATCAGTTGCACCTCGCGGCGCTGGCCCGGTTCAAACCGCACGGCGGTTCCTGCGGCGATGTCCAAGCGGCAACCACGGGCCGCGTCGCGGTCAAAGGACAGTGCCGGGTTGCACTCAGCGAAATGATAATGGCTGCCCACCTGCACCGGACGGTCGCCAGTATTAGCGACCATAAGGGTAATCGCCCGCTGCCCGGGATTCAGTGTCAAACTGCCTTCGGCGGGAAACACTTCGCCGGGGATCATGACCGCAAGGCCGCCATCCGACGGTGCAGCACAAACAGCGCCGCCGCTCCGGCGAGGGCCACTGCGGCCAGCGGCCAGTTGACCGCGCCCGTGTGACTATGCGGCATCTGCTCGACATGGGCGAGCGCGGGTGTAGCCAAAACAACGGCAAACAGGGCGGAAGAAACGAGGCGTGAACGGAGCATAGTGGACAGTCCTATCTGATGGGGTTGTGAACGGTGACGAGTTTGGTCCCGTCGGGGAATGTGGCCTCGACCTGTACTTCGGGGATCATCTCAGCGACCCCTTCCATACATTGATCGCAGGTAATCACTTGGGCGCCAGCTTGCATCATATCTGCTACGCTGCGGCCATCACGGGCGCCTTCGACAACCGCGTCCGTGATCAGCGCAATCGCCTCGGGGTGATTAAGCTTAACGCCGCGCGCAAGCCGTCTGCGGGCTACCTCGGCGGCCATAGAAATAAGCAGTTTATCTCGTTCGCGCGGCGTAAGTTGCATGTCAGGTCATCCAAGATCGAGGGAGCGCGTCAGCACTGAGGTGACGCAGGATTGGCATCAGCGAGCGCCGCAAAGCGAAGCTGTCGTGTGCAAGAATACGGGCGACAAGGATATCGGGCCCAAGCAAGCTGGCGCCCCCGGCGGGCGGCAACAGGGCGCGCAGCTTGGGCAAATGCACCTCAGCATCGGGGCCGACATAGACCAAAGTTGCCATAGCCCCTGCCCCGGCTGCCGTCGTCGGTGCGGCAAGGTGAGCGGTCGCGTCATTCTGCAACGCTATGGCATCAAGATAGATAGGCTGCCCGCCCCGCCGCACTTCGATACGGTCCATAAAATCAATGTCTGCCAACACTTCGCCCATAGCGGTACGGCCAAACACCAAAGGCTCGACCAACAACAAAGACGCGCCGTCATCAAGATCGACCGACAGCCGCCTGTGCACCGCGCAACCGTCGAAAAGTATGGTTTCTTGCGGCAACCAATGAAGCCGCGCATTCTTATTGACCTTCAGCCGATTGCGGATTTTCGCAACCTGATTGGGCTGCGCGCGGTATGCGCGCTCTGCTGCCTGAGTGGTCAGGGTAAGAAAAGTGTCTTCCTCCGCGCGGGCATTGAGCGAAAAGTCATCGCCCCCCGTCACCCCACCGGCCGTGTTGATCATGATGGCCTGCAAGGCCGCACTGTCGGGGCGTGGGAACAAAAGCCTCATCGCACCAGATTGGCGCAGATCTGCGATCACCGAGCGTTCATCCTGCCACTTGGCCGAGACCAGCGCTGTCCCGATGGCGCGTGGCTGAGCACTTGCAGGAGTGGGAATGATAGCTGCTTGTGTAATCTGGCTGACTCCGGCGGAGAGTTTGGTAACACCTACCCACCACAGGCCCGCCGCGGTGTCATGGGTTAGGCGCTTTCAAAGCGACCCGCCTTGCGAAATGCAAAAATTTTAGGCGTCCTCTGCCTGAACCGACCGAAAATTAAGCGCAGGCGGATTTGGATAAAGGCGCAATGCCGATGCGCCTTGCCAGCCTTGCTGCGACGCAGAAACGATGAGCCTGCCCACCGCCACACAGAGTGTCGGAAAAAGGTGTGTGGCAGCCGGACGAAGTGAAGCCCGACCCGGCTACCACACGGATTGCAACAACAAGGTTGCAGGATCGACGTAGGATGCCGAGCGCTGCCGCGCAAGATCCCCTGCGATGTTCCTGCGAGGAGAACATCATGAATACCTGCAAATTTCTAATGGCTGGAACGCTCGCTGTATCTGGTCTGGCAGCACCCGCTTTTGCCGCTGATTGCCCCATCAAGGTCGGCGTGTTGCATTCACTGTCCGGCACGATGGCGATTTCGGAAACCACGTTGAAAGACACCATGCTGATGCTGGTTGAGCAGCAAAACGCGAAGGGCGGTCTTTTAGGCTGCGACCTTGAAGCTGTGGTCGTAGATCCGGCCTCGGACTGGCCCCTATTTGCCGAAAAAGCCCGCGAGCTGCTGTCGGTTCATGAGGTGGACGTGATCTTTGGCAACTGGACTTCGGTCAGCCGCAAGTCGGTCTTGCCAGTCGTGGAAGAATTGAACGGCCTTCTGTTCTACCCGGTGCAATATGAGGGTGAAGAAAGCTCCAAAAACGTGTTCTACACAGGTGCCGCGCCGAACCAGCAAGCGATCCCGGCCACGGATTATTTCCTTGAAGAACTGGGCGTCGAGAAGTTCGCGCTGCTTGGGACTGACTATGTCTATCCGCGCACCACGAACAACATTCTCGAAAGCTACCTGAAGTCCAAAGACATTGCTGACAGCGATATCTTCGTGAACTACACGCCCTTCGGCCACTCCGACTGGTCCAAGATTGTGGCCGACGTCGTTGCACTTGGCGCGGACGGCAAGAAGGTCGGCGTGATCTCGACCATCAACGGCGATGCGAACATCGGCTTTTACAAAGAACTGGCCGCCGCAGGAATCTCTGCTGACGATATCCCGGTCATCGCCTTTTCGGTGGGCGAAGAAGAGCTTTCGGGTCTCGATACCGCGAACCTCGTCGGCCACCTTGCTGCCTGGAACTACTTTCAGTCTGCCGAATCCGACGCCAACACCGGCTTTATCGAAGCGTGGAAAGCCAAGATGGGCGAAGAGCGCGTGACCAATGACCCGATGGAGGCGCATTATATCGGCTTCAACATGTGGGTGAACGCGGCCACCGAGGCAGAAAGCACCGAAGTCGATGCCGTGCGTGCCAAGATGTATGGGCAGAAGTTCCCGAACCTCACCGGCGGGACAGCGGTCATGCTGCCGAACCACCACCTCGCCAAGCCTGTTCTGATCGGCGAGATCCAAGAAGACGGGCAGTTCGACATCGTCAGCCAAACCGCTGAAGTGCCGGGCGACGCGTGGACGGACTTCCTGCCGGAAAGCGCCTTGCTGACCTCCGATTGGAAGGACCTCAACTGCGGTATGTATAATACCGAGACCGAGACCTGCGTTCAGACCCTGTCGAACTACTGATCACTGAAACCGAGAAGCGGAAGGGGCGCCTCGCCCCTTCCCACCTCGTGGGATCCCCAAATGAAAAATCTCCTACTTACGGTGCTCGCCGTGGCGATGAGCTGCACCCTCCTGCACGCTCAAGAAGCACCGATGCAGACGATCTTGCAGGAACAGTCGGCGTTGATCCTGGACAACTCGCGGAGGACAGTTGCCCCGGCCATCGCGGCAGTTTCGGACAGCGGGTTACCGCAGGCACAGGACGTTCTGCAGGCATGGCAGGCCAAGAACTTGTGGCAACGCAGCGGAGACGGGTTGTTCTTTCGCGGCGAGAAGGTCGAAAGCAAGACCTATGCCCTTTACGACTTTGACAGTGGTGAGGTCGTCGGTGAAGCACCGTCGTCGGAGCTTGAGCAGATCAAACCTAACAGCGGCATTCGTGCCTTGATCGGTTCGGCTTTGGTGCGGTTCCAATTGCAGGACCCTGACCCCAAGCGGCGGCTCGCCGCGCTGACCTCTGTGCAGCGCAATCCGAGTGCAGAGGTGCTCCTCCCCCTGCGCGAGTCCCTTGCGGAAGAGCCGGACCCCGAAATCCTCGCCATGAAGCGACGGGCCGAACGCCTGCTGACGATGGCTTATGACGCTGACGAAGACCAACGGATCGCGGCAATGTCAGAGATGTCTGGCGATCTCGGCGTCGATGTGCGCGCGACGCTAAACCCGATGCTAAGCACCCGCAGGGAAGTCTTTGAAGGACCGCCCCCCGACGCGCTCAACATCGCCGAAACCCTTGTCCCGGGCGAGACTATTGGCGTGACAGAAGCCTATGACACACTGGTCGCGGCCAATCTGGCTCCGGCCCGCGTCACAGCAGACGAGGTCCGCAACGCTCTGGCCGAACATATTGACGGCGGCACGGTTGGCGGTGTGCCGGTGCACCGGCTTGATGATCCCGACATACGCTTGCAGGCCTACGCCGCGCTTGCGCAGGAAGGCAAAGTGCCCCCCGCCCCCGACACGGCGCAGATTGCTCAGGCATTGGCCGCGCACAGCTTTGTTAAGGTCTACCTCGAACCCTCGGCCCGCGTGACTGACGCCGCGTCCGAAGCGCTTGATACCATCGCGCTGACAGTTGGGGCGAACCAAACCTTTGACCTCATTCTCGACGGGCTCTCGCTAACCTCCATCTACTTTCTCGCGGCGATCGGGCTGGCCATCACCTTTGGCGTGATGGGGGTGATCAACATGGCCCATGGTGAGTTTATCATGATGGGCGCTTATACCGGCTACGTCGTGCAGCAGATTGTTCCGAACCACACGGCCAGCATCCTTCTGGCGATCCCACTGGCCTTTGCTGTGACTTTTGCCGCAGGCGTGCTCATGGAGCGGCTGGTAATTCGCTGGCTCTATAACCGCCCGCTTGAGACCCTGTTGGCCACCTTCGGCGTCTCCATTGCGCTGCAACAGTTGGCCAAGAATATCTTTGGCACGCAGGCAAGGCCGCTGACCTCCCCTTCGTGGCTCGACGGGGCATGGGTCATTAACGACGTGGTCGCAATCAGCTATATCCGCATCGCGATCTTCGTGCTCGCCGTGTTTTTCCTCTGCGTCTACCTCTTCATCATGCGGCGCACGCGATTGGGGCTGGAAACCCGCGCAGTGACGCAGAACCCGAGCATGGCCGCGTCGATGGGGATCAATCTGAACAAGGTGAATATGATGACCTTCGGGCTTGGTTCGGGCATCGCAGGCGTGGCGGGCGTGGCCATCGGGCTTTTTGCTAAAGTCACCTCCGAGCTTGGCAGCGACTACATCGTGCAGAGCTTCATGACCGTGGTCGTCGGGGGCGTCGGCAACATCTGGGGGACGCTGGCGGGCGCTGCAATGATCGGCTTCCTGCAAAAGGGCATCGAATGGTTCAACCCGTCCAACACACTGGCGGCACAGACTTTCATGATCGTCTTTATCATCATGTTCATTCAGTTCCGGCCAAGGGGCATCATTGCCCTCAAAGGCCGCGCGGCGGGGGATTAAGGTTATGCAAAGGGCTTACCAAGGGCGCAACCGTTCCACCGCGATCTTCCTGCTGCTGCTGGCAGTCTTCACCCTTGTCGTGACGCTGCTGTCTGAAGGGGTCGGCATCGGGATGGTTTCCACGTCCTTCGTCAAAACGCTCGGCAAGACCCTTTGCCTCGCGCTGGTGGCGATCTCGATGGATCTGGTCTGGGGCTATGCAGGCATTCTCAGCCTCGGGCATTTCGCCTTCTTCGGGCTGGGTGGCTATATGATCGGCATGTGGCTAATGTACGAGCGGACCCGAGAGATCGTGGTTACCTCACTGGCCGACGCGCCGATCCCGCCTACAGCACAGGAAGTATCCGACGCAGTGGCGAACCAGATTTTCGGCGTGGTGGGCACCGCGGAGTTCCCGCTGATCTGGGCCTTCGCCGACAGTCTTTTTGCGCAGCTTTTGCTGGTGGTTCTAGTGCCGGGCATTCTGGCGGGCGTCTTTGGCTGGCTGGCGTTCCGCAGCCGTGTTGCAGGCGTTTATCTATCGATCCTGACGCAGGCGATGACGCTGGCACTGTCGCTCTACCTTTTCCAGAACGACAACGGGTTGCGCGGCAACAACGGGCTGTCCGGCCTACAGAATATCCCCGGTCTGACGGAGGTGCCGCAAGCGCTTGTCTCCGTTTGGTTCTTCTGGGGCGCGGCCCTTGCGCTGGCCGCGGGCTATTTGCTGTCAGTCTGGGTCGTGTCCGGCAAATTCGGCTCCGTCCTGCGTGGCATCCGCGATGACGAAGCGCGCGTGCGTTTCCTCGGCTATCCGGTCGAGGCCTACAAACTGGTCCTCTTCACAGGCACCGCCTGCCTCGCGGGCATTGCGGGCGCGCTGTACTACCCCCAAGCGGGCATTATCAATCCGGCAGAACTGGCCCCCATCGCCTCGATCTATCTGGCAGTCTGGGTGGCCATTGGCGGGCGCGGGCGGCTCTACGGTGCAGTGATCGGTGCAGGTTTTGTGAGCCTCGTGTCCTCATGGTTTACCGGTGGACAGGCCCCTGACGTGCCGCTGGGGTTTTACACGATCAAATGGGTGGACTGGTGGCTCGTCGTGCTGGGTCTGTCCTTTGTGCTGGTCACACTCTTTGCCCCCAAGGGCATCGGTGGGCTGTTTGATCTACTGGAACGACGCATTGCACCCGACCGCCACGGTGCGGACCTTGGCCCAGACCAGGGCGCATTGCGCGAGAAGGAGGCGAGCGAATGACCACCCTGCTCGAAGTCTCCGGCGTCTCGGTCAGCTTTGACGGGTTCCGGGCGATCAACAACCTGTCCTTCCAAATCGGCGCAGCGGAAATGCGTGCGATCATCGGGCCTAACGGAGCCGGCAAAACCACCTTTATGGACATCGTGACTGGCAAGACCAAACCCGACGAGGGCCACGTGATCTGGGGCGAGCGCAGCCTATCGTTGCTCGGCCTGTCAGAGGCCCGGATCGCCCGCGAAGGCGTGGGTCGCAAGTTCCAGAAGCCTACGGTTTTTGAAGATCAAAGTGTACAGGAAAACCTGCTCATGGCGCTGAAAGACCGTCGCGGCCCGTTCTCTGTCCTATTCTACCGTCCACGAAAGGCCCATTTGGCACGGGTCGCGGAACTGGCCAATGAGATCGGCCTGTCGGACCAGCTACAACGCAAGTCCGGCGAGCTCAGCCATGGTCAGAAGCAGTGGCTAGAGATCGGTATGCTCTTAGCTCAAGAGCCGCGACTGCTGCTGGTCGACGAGCCTGCCGCCGGAATGACCCCGGCAGAGCGCGAACATACCACCAGCATCCTTGTAGAAGCGGCCAAAACGCGCGCCGTGGTGGTGGTGGAACATGACATGGAGTTTGTGCGCCGCCTTGGTTGCAAGGTCACAGTGTTGCACGAAGGGTCGGTGCTGGCAGAAGGCAGCCTCGATCATGTCACGGCCAATAGGGAGGTCATAGATGTCTATCTGGGGCGCTAAATCATGCTGAGCGTGCAAGACTTGACCCTGCACTACGGCCGCTCGCAAATCCTAAACGGGATCAGTTTTGAAGCAGCACGCGGTGAGGTTACCTGCGTAATGGGGACCAACGGCGTCGGCAAAACCAGCCTGATGAAAGCGATCTCGGGGACGCATGCGCGGTCCAGTGGCACGCTCTCGCTAGACGGAGAGGTGCTTCCCATACTGCCAGCCCACTTGCTTGCCCGTCGCGGGATCGCCTATGTGCCGCAGGGGCGCGAGATATTTCCCCTGCTGACCGTTAAAGAAAACCTTGAAACCGGGTTCAGTTGTTTGTCTGTCGCAGAACGGCGGGTGCCTGAAGAAATCTTTGAGCTCTTCCCTGTTTTGAACGAGATGAAGTCCCGCCGGGGCGGTGATTTATCCGGAGGACAACAGCAGCAATTGGCCATCGCCCGCGCTTTGATTACGCGGCCAAAACTATTGCTGTTGGATGAGCCGACCGAGGGCATTCAGCCCAACATCATCCAACAGATTGGCCGGGTTATCAGTCAGCTGCGTGCGGAAGGGCAGATGGCGATCGTGCTGGTCGAACAATACTTTGCGTTCGCTTATGAGCTTGCCGACAATTTCGTCACCCTCCGACGTGGTGAGGTGATCTTGCAAGGATGCAAGGCTGAGTTTTCAAAAAAAGACCTCTTGTCGAAAGTGTCAATTTAGCCGGGGTCAGCGTAAAGACTTCGGCGCGCAACGACGCTCTGTTTCCCTGCTCAGGTGCCCAAACATCACTGTTGGCCTGCCCGTTTTGGCTTGCCACAGGACGGCTCACATGTGTTCCCTTAAAATGACTCGACATTTAAAACCAAAGCCGACATGTGCTGCGCCAGCGAAAACCTTGCAAAACCGGGGTGGAAATGCCGAAAACAAGTGCCTTTCAGACAGGCGGAGATGACGCCCCGCGCTATGCCCTCATCCAGACTGAATTGCAGTCGCGGATCGTTGAGGGGCAATACCCGATTGGGTCATTGATGCCGACAGAGAAGGAACTTTCGGCTGAATTTGAGACGTCTCGTTTTACCGTCCGCGCGGCGCTTCGCAATCTTTCGGTGGAAGGTTTTGTGGAACGTAGGCAGGGCATGGGCACGCGCGTTGTCTCGTCAAATCCGCAATTGGGCTATGAGCAGAGCTTTGAAACGCTACAAGAGCTTTTCCAGATCGCCGTCGACACTTACCTTGTCATTCTTGCGGAAACGCCAATTATCTTGGATGCCCCCTTGGCCCGTGTGCTTGGCGGCGAAGACGGCAAGGTGGTTACGGGCGAACGCTGGATCAGGGTGGATTGTGTGCGCTGGACTGCGCCCGGTGGCCGTCCGCTGTGTTTCATTCAAAGCTATGTGCCAGAACGCTTTGCCCCGCTGGTTTCAGAATTTTCAAAACAGAATGGACCCTTCTTTGACTTGCTGGAGCGCAAATCGGGCGAGACGATCATTGAGGCCCAACAAGATATTCGGGCGTTGCCGATGCCAAATGAGATGGCGCGCGCGATTGGACTGAAGTCTGAAGCGCAGGCGGTTCAGCTTGCGCGGCGCTACATTACAGCGCGCGGCGTTCTGATTGTGTCGCTCAACTGGCACCCTGCGGACCAAATGGTTTTTCGCACCAAGGTGCGCCGCCGCCCCGCAACAGACTAGCCCTGTCGGCACGCAGGTCAGAGAATTTTTGGCATCTCGCCGCTGTCGTCCCGCGCGGCACGGGCGGCCTCTTCTTGGGGCAAAGCTTCGTCCCAAAGCCGTGCGATAAAGCGGGCACCGGTCACGCCGTTAGACGCATCCGAGCAAAGCCAACCAATGCCCCGGCGCATGATGCTTGCAGGCAGCAGATTGCCATCGGCCCCCTTTTTGTTCGCGCTGTCGGGTAAAAGATCGGTATCTGCCGCACCGCCGGGGAGATAGACATTCACGTCGACACCGGTGCCCTCAAGGTCTTGTGCCCAAACACGGGAATAGGCTTCGAGCGCGGCTTTCGACGGTCCGTAGGGCGCGTAGCCGCGTCGCACCATCGTCTGCGCTGAGGTCGAGACGTTAATGACTTTGCCAAAGCCGCGCTTGACCATACCGGGCACGGCCGCGCGGGCCATGTTGAAGGGGCCGTTGACGTTGGCGTCGATAATGTCCGACCAGGCGTCAGTTGAGGTTTCCCAAAATTTTGTCGGGGTTGTGTTGAACGTCTCGCTGACACGGCGCATCCCAAGGCCCGCGTTGTTGACCAGCACATCAATCCGGCCAAACCGCGCTTCGGCTTCCGCCACGGCGGCGGCTGTCTGTTCGGGACGGCCAACGTCAGCCGTCAGCGTGATGCTCTGCGGAATTTCAACGCCGAGCGTAGTGAGCGCATCTGATTGTTTCGCGCCCATGAGCGCGAGTTTGGCGCCAGCTTCAGCAAGGGCATAGACCATCTCGCGGCCAAGGCCCCGTGACGCGCCGGTAATCAGAATGACTCGCCCCGCGAGTGAAGGATGGTGGCTCATTGTTTTGTGCCTTTCAGTTGGCTCACTGGCCGCTGCCCATGCGGGGCAATGTAGGCCGTTCAAGTGCAATGATCGTGGATTTCATCTCGGTAAACATGTCGCGTGACCCCTTGGCTCCTTCCCGCCCGATGCCAGATTGGCGGACACCGCCAAAGCCGGTGCGAAGGTCGCGCATGATCGGGGTATTGACCATGACGGTGCCAGTGGTGAGCCTGCGCGACAGCCGCAGAGCGCGTTCCAGATCCGCCGTCCAGACATAACCGACCAGCCCAAATGTGCTGTCATTCGCCCGCTCAACAACCTCCGCTTCATCGGCAAAGGTCTGGAGCGTCGCGAAGGGCGCAAAAATTTCTTCTTGGCAGATCGCCAGCGCATTGTTTGGGGCCAGCATAGCCGTGGGTTCAATATAAAACCCCGTCCGGTCTTCGATCCGCGCCCCGCCAGCGAGCAGGGTCGCGCCGTCCGATAGGCCGCTGTCGACATAGCCCATCACGCGCTCAACCTGTGCCGCGTTGATCATGGGGCCGATTTCGGTTGCAGGATCAAACGGGTCTCCGACCACCATCGTCTTTACGCGGTTGATGAACTCTTCGATAAAGCGGTCCTTCACGCCCTCCTGAACGAACAACCGCGATCCGGCGAGACACATCTGACCGTTGTTCATGTAAGAGCCGAGCAAGGCGCCATCCATCGCGCGGTCAAAGTCGGCGTCGTCGAATACGATGGAAGGAGACTTGCCGCCTAACTCCATCGCGCCGCCCTTGATGCCCTGCGCCAGCGCCGACAGGATCCGCGCGCCCGTAGTGGTCCCTCCGGTGAACGACACCATGTCGATGTCACCATGCGCAGAAAGCGCCTCCCCGGTCACATGGCCCCGGCCATTCACAAGGTTAACCACCCCGGCAGGAAAGATGCCCGCCGCGTCGATCAGTTCAAACAGGCGGGCGAGGGTCAGCGGCGTAATTTCAGATGGTTTGACCACGCAAGTGTTCCCAAAGGCCAAAGCGCCAGCCATTTTCATCGCCGTCAGTCCAAGCGGCATGTTCCAAGGTCCGATCAAGGCGCAAACGCCAACCGGCTCATGCGTGACCAGCGACATATAGCCCTTTTCCTGCGTAAAGACTTCGCCGCCGTCTTGATTGATGAACTCCGCGAAAAAGCGGAAATTCTGCGCGGCGCGAGGGACATGCATGCCCTTGGTCTGGGCAAAGGGTATCCCGGTGTTCAGGGTTTCTAAGGCCGCGAGTTCTTCGGCATTGGCGAGGATCAGATCGTGTATCGCCAGCAGGGCCTTTTGCCGTTCCGCAACGCTTGCCCCGGCCCATGCACCGCTGCGAAAAGCGGCGCGGGCCGCTGCGACGGCGGCGCCGACCTCATCCTCTGCACTCTCGTGCAGAACCGTGATTTGCGCTGCGCTGCTGGGGTCGATGACTGGTATTTCATGGCCCGATGGCGGCACAAAACGTCCGTCAACATAGCCGGTGACGGGGCCAAGATTGGCGGTGAGCGCGGCGCGGAAATCTTTCATTCGGGGGATCCGATTTTTCTATTGGGGTGATTGGGCCGGGTGGAGAGAATATGCGCGGACATGATCGCTTCGGCAGCGGATGCGTTGCGGTTTTCAAAGGCCACCAGAAGATCGCGGTGCTGCTGGTTGGACCGTTTGATGTCGACATTCTGCGACCAAGAAAGCTGTTTGATCATCTCCAGCGGAATTGAAGTCGCGCGGGCAGAGAGGCTCTGCATTTGCGGTGAGTTGGTGGCCGCAATAATGCCACTGTGGAACTGGGTGTTCAGCTCCGCAAAACGGCGGATCTTATCCTCGCCGCCGCTTTCATCGGCCAGCGCGTCAATGGCGCAGACAATGCGGGTCAGGTCTTTTAACTCCGCAGCCGTCATACATTCTGCCGCCAGCCCTGCCGCGTAGCTTTCAAGACGGGCGCGGATGTTGAAGATAATCGTAACCTCTTCAAACGGAAACTCTGCAACAAAGCGCGAGCGACCTTCTTCATGGGCCAAACCTTCGCTGACAATGCGGCGCAGAGCTTCACGCACCGGGGTCCGGCTGGTGCCCGTCATCTGGGCCAGTGCTTCTTCGCGAAGATGCGCGCCGCCCGGCAATATGCCCGAAAGGATCGCACGCCTTATGCCCTCATAAGCGCGATCGGCGGGTTTTCCGATGTCGGTCAGGTCCAACGCATCCCGCAGGCCGGTCTCCTCAGACGCGGTGGGACGGGCGGCAGAGATCTTTGTCTTCGTACTGTGATCGTCTGTCATGGTCCGCCCTTTCATGCTTAAAGACACTAGCGCCGCGCCTATTCGACCTCTTCGAGATCCTTTAGCGATTGCAGCATTGAAGACCGCATCAAGAACGCCTTGTGGCGGATCGGGTCCGCGACGATGGCGCGCAGTTCATCGTGGTAGCGCGCGCGTGCTTGCGGGTCTTCTTCGGCCATCATCTTGCGGTTGCGGATCGACTGTTCCTGCACCGTATCAATACAGACCTGCCGCCGTTGCCGCTCATAGCGCTCCATCGACGACAGCTCCGCTTCGCCACGCCAGATGGGGATCAACTTATCGACCAGATTTACCGCGTCGTGGACACCTCCATTCATGCCCATGCCGCCAAGCGGATTGTTCAGATGGGCTGAATCCCCGGCCAGAAAGGCACGGCCCTTGACGTATTGTCCCGCCACGCGCTGGTGCACGCGGTAGGCGGTGGCATGGGCGACATCATAAGGCGTGTCTTTGGGGCAGAGCTTTTGCAGGCGCTGTTCCATCAAGGCGGGGTCTTTGATCTGCTCGTCGGTCATGGAAGGATCGGTGGGGAGCAGAACCCGCCACAGGGACGGGGTGCGCAAGAGCACTGCCCATTCCTCGGGGTCGGTAAGATAGGCAATCGGCGCAAGATCGGGGATCGCTGTGGCAAAGTCGAATTCAGTCGACATGGAAAGGAATATTTCCGGGATCGTCAGCCCGTCAAAGGCGATGTCCAAAGACTTGCGCATGTTGGAATGCGCCCCGTCGCAGGCGATCAGGTAGCTGCCGGTAAAGACCTCGGTGCCGCCGTCGCTATGTTCCGCTGTGACGGAAATACTGTCGGCGTCCTGCGTAACGCTGCGGCCAATGACGCCATACACCAACTCAACACAATCGCTCGCATCAAGCCGCGCGCGCAGTGCTTCGGTCAGCTTCCATTGTTCGCACTGCAAGCGGTAGGGGTGGTTCGTTTCCCCCGCGAGCAGTCCGAGATCAAAATGCGCAATGACACCGTCGTTGCGGTCGCGGAATTGCCAGTGCGGGCAAACCAGCCCGCGCGCCACAAGCTGCTCTGAAATCCCGAAACGATCAAGCATATCGAGCGTGGGCGGATGGAAGGTTGAGGCGCGTAAATCCTGTGGAAGATCAGTGCTGCGCTCAAGCACCGTAACGGGGATATTCGCCTCTGCCAGACTGGCCGCAGCAACCAAGCCAACCGGGCCTGCCCCTACGATGAGCACGCGCTTTTTGCTATCTACCATGATGGTTATTCCGCCTTCTGCCATCTGTACGGCACTGATTTGCACCCTACTGATTGTATACAAGCGACGGGCGCGCATTCACAAGGGAAAAGTAGAATGTGGTGAAATGTCTTTTCAATTGGCGGACTTTTGCAGCAAACTTCGCTAAAAGCCGTACCGCCCTTGTCGGACGAAAACCTCTTTTTGTGTACATTGAAACGCGCTTTACTGGAATACGGGTGTCGCCCGAGATCAGCAAAACAGGCAGACCAGTGTCACTATCTCCATACGATGGCTGCAGAGCCGAATGGGAACAGTAGCGGCTTTGCATCTTTGCCGGGTTATTATGTTGCGAATAAAACACAAGGTTGCGGTCACGCGCAATCGACCCCCAACATTGTGGGGCCTGCTTTAACCTAGCTCGGCATTAAACACGCTTATATCGCTTTGATACCCCGCCATTTGCCACAATTTATTTCAAGCCCTGCAGACGGCAAACAAAGATAGAGTTGCCGCGAGCAAGCTGGCCGTAGCTGTACGGCTGCCCTGGAAGCGCGACTGCATGTAGGCGCCTTAGGAGGGCCAAAGAATGATAAAACGTATCCGAAAAGTCATTTTTGCGGGACTGATATCGGCGTTTGGTCTGACTGCAACTTCTGTTCAGGCCCTCCCGGATGCTGAGACTACCTCAGTGGCCTATCTAACAGTTGGCTCATGCAATCTCACTGCAAACTTCACCACAATAAAATTCTCAAACACTGGCGTCTCAATTACCATCAGAAGTTCCGAATCTACTATAGACCCACGTTGGGCAGGAGCCGCAAATTGGGGATGGCAAATGTTCGGAGGTTGGATCAAATATACTGGCGCGTTCTATTATCCCGTTACCACAGAATTTCTGCAAACAAATTGTGGTTTAATTGATGTAAGCGCGCTTACACAGCAGGGTCCAGACGCGGCAAGTTTTGCAGAAGAAGGTGAACTCTTCCTCCGCTTTTCGGCCCGCGAAAGCGCGACTGTTACAGCCTGACCTCAGACCCCGGGCAGCCAAGCGGCGAAGTCACGATCGTGTCGATTGATGCGGCGGGCAATGAATCCACTGCTCTGGCCATCGTACATGTCGCGGAAGAACCGATCACCGGGCCAACTGTGGAAGAAATTCAGACACAGATTGCCACCTACATGCAGGCCCGCGTTGGCCATGCGATCAACGCGCAGCCTGATCTGATCGGCTTTCTGTCGGGTCGTGCTGGGAGTTTCAACGCGACCGTGACGCGAAGCAATGGCAATTTTGATTTTGCCACCTCTGGCACCCAACCAGTCTGGGCGCGTCTGCAAGGCAATTGGTCCACCAGCGATGGCACGGAGAACAGCTACTTCTTCGGCGCATCGGGTGCTCATGTTAGCCTGAACGCCAATGCGCTTATTGGCTTCATGCTGCAGGTCGACAGGTTGGTACAAGAGAACGGTGGCACACGGACCGAAGGCGATGGCTACCTGCTTGGGCCATACGTAGTCGCGAAACTGCCAGAGCATCCGCTCTATCTTGAGGGGCGCTATCTGATCGGTAAAACCGAGAACAGCACAAGCATCGATGGCGCCGCCGCGCAGGAATTTGGCACCGACCGCACTCTGGCCAGCATCAAGATAGCCGGGCAGCTTGACTATGCCGGCCTTACCTTGACGCCAAGCCTGTCCGCCACCCGCATGGAGGAAACGCAAGAGGCGTTCATCGACAACAATAGCAACGCTGTGCCGCAGCAGGGTGTGACGGTTAGGGATGTGGCCATCGGACTTGATTTCGCCAAGCCGCTGTCGGCAGGCCAAGGTGACTTGGTTCTGACAGGCGGTATCGCTGGCGTCTGGTCCGAGGTGAATGGCGAAGGTTTTGCCAGCACGATCACCCCCGCATACGAAGGCCAGCGCGGCCGCGTTCATCTGGGTGCAACCTATTCTATGCGGGATGGAATGCAGGTAAGCGCGGGGGCGAATTACGATGGCCTCGGCGCACAAGATTATGAGAACTGGGGCGTTCAGCTTGGCTTTAACATGAAGTTCTGAGCCTCGTCTCTGCCCAAAGCGAAGAGAGGTGGCGCGAAAGTGTCGCCTCTTTTTTGTCGTGCTTCATCGCCCGGCCATCACCCGGCAATGTCGGGGTAGACATGACTGCGTTTCACCACGCCATAGACGAAACTTGTATCGATGGAGCCGATGCCCCCGATCGGATGCAGCCGCGCGCGGACAAAGCGCTCGTAATCCTCTAGATCACTAACCACCACGCGCAGCAGGTAATCTGACAGCCCGCTCATCACAAAGCATTCCAAAACTTCTGGGATTGCTTTGATCTGGCTTTCAAAGCGCTGCACCGTCGCCTCATCATGGCCATCGAGCGAGACGCGGACCATCACTGTGACAGGCAAACCATACGCCTTGGCATCGACCTCGACGTTATACCCCCGGATCGCGCCATTTTTCTCCAACGCACGCAGGCGGCGCAGGCAAGGCGACGGGGAAAGATTTACCTCTTGCGCAAGTTCAAGGTTGGTGATGCGACCATTACGTTGCAGGGCGCGGATGATCTTGCGGTCAGTGGCGTCTAAATGGGGCTTTTGGGGCATGATATGCCAATCTCTCTTGAGTTTGGACATAGAATAGCAACCAACTGCCCCTGGGACCATCGGATAATGCCCTCGACAAACAAGAGGCACAGCATGAACGACCAGCAGAAATCCTTTTCGACTCGGGCAATCCACCACGGCTATGACGCGCAGTCCGAACAGGGCGCACTGAACCCGCCGATCTATATGAGCTCAACTTTCACCTTTGATACGGCGGAAGCAGGCGGCGACATGTTTGCAGGCGAACGCGAAGGCCATTTCTATACGCGCATCTCGAACCCCACGCTCGACCATTTGGAAAAGCGCATCGCCAACCTTGAAGGGGCCGAGGCGGGCCTTGCTACAGCATCGGGCATGGGCGCGATCACCTCGACACTCTGGTCCTTCCTGGAGGCTGGCGACGAGATCATCATCGACAAGACGCTCTACGGCTGCACCTTTGCCTTTATGACCCACGGCCTGCCGCGCTTTGGGGTTAAAGTGACATTGGTCGACATGACCGAGCCTGAAAACCTTGCTAAGGCGATCAGCACGCAAACCAAGATCGTTTATTTCGAGACGCCTGCGAACCCAAATAACCGTCTGGTCGACATTGCTGCCATTTCCCAAATCGCCCATCGCGCCGGGGCCAAAGTGGTGGTCGATAACACCTACGCGACCCCCGTACTGACCCGCCCTATCGAACATGGCGCCGACATTGTTGTGCATTCAGCGACTAAATTTCTGTCGGGACATGGCGATGTTGTTGCGGGCCTTGTGGTTGGAGGCAAGGCAGACATGACGCAGGTGCGCCTTGTTGGTCTTAAGGACATGACAGGCGCGGTGATGTCACCGCTGACCGCGATGTTGCTGCTGCGCGGGATCAAAACGCTGGAACTGCGGATGGAGCGGCATTGCGCAACCGCGCGCAAGGTGGCCGAGGCGCTGGAACAGCACCCTGCGGTGCTGCATGTCTCCTATCCCGGGCTGGACAGCTTTCCACAAGCCGCCCTTGCGCGGCGGCAGATGGCAGACTTTGGCGGCATGATCCCATTTGAGGTGAAAGGCGGTAAGGTCGGCGGCATTGCTTTGATGAACCGCTTGGACCTGATCCAACGTGCTGTGAGCCTTGGCGATGCCGAAAGCCTAATCCAGCACCCCGCCAGCATGACCCATTCGACCTACTCCCCCGAAGAACGCGCCGAGCACGGGATCGCGGAAGGGCTGGTGCGGCTTTCCGTCGGGCTGGAAGGAGCGGATGACATTATCGCAGATCTTTACGCCGCACTCGGGGCGCATAACATGCAGGCGGCCTAGCCCGTCGCAATTGCATCCCGCGGTGACACAGGCCACAAAGAAAAGGCCGCAGCAAGAAAGGCCGCCTCATGTCCCAGCCCGTGATCGTCACCGCAGACCTTTTTGATGAGCACCATAAAGAATTGCAGGTTTGCGAACTGCAATTCCGGCAGTTCGGTCAGCCCTTCAGTTATTTTGGCCCCTGCCAGACGGTCACCACCTTTGAAGATCACAAGCCCGTGCTGCGCGCGCTGGAGCAACCGGGCGACGGGCGTGTGCTGGTGGTCGACGCAGGCGGCTCTATGCGGGTGGGCGTGATGGGCGACCGATTGGCCGAGATTGCCGCGCGCAATGGCTGGCGCGGTGTGGTCATCAACGGCGTGATCCGCGACAGCCGGGGGATCGATGTGTTGGACATTGGCGTTCACGCGCTTGGAACGACAGCACGGCGGGGCAATGCACCAGCCGAAGGGCGCGAGGGCGACACGATCAGCTTTGGCGGCGTGACCATAGCGCCGGGCAATTGGATTTATGCCGACGCCGACAGCGTTATCGTAGCGCCCCATGAATTAAGCCTGCCGACCTGAGCGCAAAACTGCAAATGCGCGTGACCGTCGCCTAGCAGGCTCAGCTGCTTGGGATGACCGCAATCCAGCATCTAAAACTTGACATTCAAGCCCCTCCCTCTGATTGACGTGCAAAGGATTCAGACGGGAGAGGGGTCAGGGTGCGTTTTCTAGCAGCAATTGCGCGAGCCATTTGCGCGGTCAATATTGTCATCGGCAATATATTTGCATGGCTGTCGCTGGGCATTGTCCTTGTCTGTTTCACCGTCGTCGTGCAGCGCTATATTTTCGCCGTCAGCTTTGTCTGGATGCAGGATCTCTATATCTGGATTAATGGCGCGATGTTTACCGCTGTTGCCGGGTTCGCGCTGCTGCGGGACGACCATGTGCGGGTCGATATCTTTTACCGGCCCGCCACCATGGCCCGCCGCGCGCTGATCGATCTGATCGGTGTGCTGGTCTTCTTGCTGCCGTTTTGCTGGATCGTTTACGCCTATTCGATGCCCTTCGTGCAACGCGCTTGGGGCTATAGCGAAGCCTCGGCCAACGTGGGCGGGATGCCGGGGCTCTTTATCCTCAAGGCTTTCATCATCGGCTTTGCCTTCCTGCTGGCCATTCAGGGGATCGCCTGGATCATCCGCTCCATTCTTGTGCTCAGCGGCAATGCCGAGCTTGTGCCCAAATCCATACAATACAGCCGGGATCAAATCGCCGCTGACCATCCGCAGGGAGCCGTTTGATGGACCCGATTTTTATTGGCGAGATGCTCGCCGCGCTCATGTTCTTTGGCGTGATCGGCTTTTTGCTGCTGGGCTTTCCCGTGGCCTTTACGCTGGCTGGCGTGTCGCTTTTGTTTGCCGCCGTAGGCATGGGGTTCGGGGTTTTTGACCCGTCGAATTTTGGCTCTTTGCCCAACCGCTACATCGGGTTTATGACCAACGAAGTCTTGGTCGCCGTGCCACTGTTCATCTTCATGGGGGTGATGCTGGAACGCAGCCAGATCGCCGAGCAGTTGTTGCTCACCATGGGCAAGCTCTTTGGCAATATGCGCGGGGGTTTGGGCATCTCAGTGGTGCTCGTAGGCGCGATGCTGGCGGCCTCGACAGGCGTTGTTGGCGCGACGGTTGTGACCATGGGTCTGATCTCGCTCCCCGCGATGCTGCGGGCGGGCTATGATCCGAAGCTAGCGACGGGCGTGATCTGTGCGAGCGGCACGCTGGGGCAGATCATTCCGCCTTCGACGGTTCTGATTTTCATGGGCGACATGCTGGCGGGCATCAACTCGCAGGTGCAGATGGCCAAGGGCAACTTTGCGCCAACGCCAGTGTCTGTCGGTGACCTCTTTGCCGGGGCGCTGCTGCCGGGCATCCTGCTGGTCTCGCTTTATCTCAGCTATGTGCTGTTTAAAGCCGTAACCGCCCCCGCCTCCTGCCCCGCCACGCCAGTCCCGGCAGACGAGAAAGGCACGCTCTTGCGCGACTTCTTTGTCGCGCTGGTGCCGCCGCTTTTGCTGATCCTTGCGGTACTGGGGTCGATCTTGGGCGGCATTGCAACCCCGACCGAGGCCGCATCGGTCGGAGCCGTAGGCGCGATGGTGCTGGCGACGCTGCGCTGGCGGCTGTCCTTCCGTATTTTGCGCGAGACGATGATTGCCACCGCGACGATCACCAGCATGGTCTTTGTTATCCTGCTGGGGGCGTCGGTGTTTTCCGTCGTCTTCCGCATGATGGGCGGTGACAATCTGGTGCATGAGTTCCTCAGCAACCTGCCGGGCGGTCCTTTGGCGGCGGTGGCGGTGGTGATGATCATCATGTTCTTCCTTGGGTTCATCCTCGACACGTTTGAGATCATTTTCATCGTGATTCCGATCACGGCGCCCGTGCTGTTGATGCTGGATATTGATCCGATCTGGCTCGGTGTATTGGTGGGGGTGAACTTGCAGACGTCCTTCCTCACGCCGCCCTTTGGCTTTGCGCTGTTCTATCTGCGTGGGGTGGCACCAGCAGACCTGCCGACCAGTGCGATCTACAAAGGCATCTTGCCCTTTGTGCTGTTGCAGGTCGTGGCGATTGCGATCTTGTTCGCCTTCCCGCAGATCGTGACATGGTTGCCGAAGGTGATTTCGGGCTGAGGCCACGGTTCCTGATCAAGCGCTAAGGGTATCGCCCTCCCTGGGGGGCGATCCGCACATTTGAGAGTAGCTGCCCCGGTACATCAACCGCTGACCGATCCGGCTGGCGAAACGTGGCAAAATCGCCCTCCGGGGGGAGGGAGGGCGATGCCCGGTGTGCCACCGGGCGGGACGTAGGTTAAGCCCCTACCCCATAGAAAAAGGCCCGGTGTCTCCACCGGGCCTTTCCACATCGCTAAAGCGACGCTTAGTACTTCAGGAACTTCTGACGCGCCTGAACATAGGGGCTGTCGATGTTCTCGGTCCGCGTCCGGACAAGGTTCAGCGCTTCGACAAAGCTGTCGGCTGTCTTCTTGACCAATGGATCATCGCTCGCGCGCAGTTCCTCGACCACTTCGACCGAGGCCTTGGCACCGGCTTCCATGATATCGTCAGGGAAGTTGCGCACAGTCACACCATGCTCATCCACCAGCGTTTTCAGCGCGCGCGGGTCGTTGGCGTAGAAGTCCGCAGCAACCTGATCGTATTCCGCCTGGCTCACATCCCGGATGATCGCCTGCAGGTTCTCGGGCAGCTCCTGATACTTCTTCTTGTCGACGACAAGCTCGGTCGCCAGACCCGATTCCACGAAGGACGGCATGTAGTAGTTCTTGGCAACCTGATGGAAGCCAAGCGCCAGATCGTTGTAAGGGCCAACAAATTCAGCCGCATCCAGCGTGCCGGACTGCAACGCCTGGAAAATCTCGCCCGCTGCCATGTTGGTCACGGTCGCGCCAAGCTTCTCCCACACGCGGCCACCAAGGCCCGGCGTCCGGAAGCGCACGCCTTTGACGTCATCGAGGCTCTTGAGCTCATCACGGAACCAACCACCCGTTTGGGTACCGGTGTTGCCCGAAAGGAAACCCTGAACGCCGAACTGGTCATAGATCTCGTCCCAGATTTCCTGACCGCCCATATAGCGCATCCAAGCCGTCAGCTCGGGTGTGGTCATGCCGTAAGGCACGCCGGTAAAGAACGACAGGGCAGGCGATTTGTTCTGCCAGTAGTAGGCCGCCCCGTGGCTCATCTCGGCAGTGCCGTCGATGACCGCGTCCAAGGATTGCAGCGGCGGAACCATTTCGCCAGCCGAGAAAACCTGAATGGTCAGCTCGCCACCCGAGGCGGCGGTGATCCGGTCGGCCAGACGCTGCGCGCCGACACCCAGACCGGGGAAGTTCTTGGGCCATGTGGTGACCATGCGCCAGGTGATGTTGCCCTGCGCGATCGCGGGGGCGGCGAGTGTGGTGGCAGCAGCGCCTGCGCCCAGCACACCGGCTTTGCGGATAAAGGAACGACGATCCATGATTTCCTCCCAGGAATCGAGTTATTGTTAAGCACCTCCGACACTTGGCCGGAATGTCCTGCGAGCCAGATAATCGTCGCTTGTTGAAAATGTCCATGCCCCACGTACAGACGGCCCCCGATCTGCTGGACAATCGCCCCCCGCCCCGCATACGTAGTGCTACGTAAGCTGCTGTATTATTGGTTATTCGCCTTGTTTTCGGGCAAAAGGCGAATATGGTGCCAGCTGCCAGGGAGGGCTCATATCTTGTTAAGACTCATTGACCGGATGAATGAATTCGTCGGGCGCGTGGTGTCGGTTGTTGCCGTCATCTTTGCCGCGATCATCATCTATGACGTATTCATGCGCTACGTTATGAATGACCCGACACGTTGGGCCTTTGATGTCACCAAACAGCTCTATGGTTCCTATTTCGTCATGCTCGGCGGCTACGCCCTGCGCCACCAAGCGCATGTGCGGGTTGACCTGATTACCGAAACGCTGGGCCACCACACCCGCCGTTGGGTCGAAGCCGCGGGCTATGTGATCTTCTTCTTCCCCTTCGCTTGGGTCTTCACCACGCGGTCTTATGAATTTGCCATGCGCTCCTATGCCCAAGGCGAGACGACCTATGGCTCCGTCCAACTGCCAGTCTATCCGCTGAAAATGGCGATGGCCCTCGCCGCCGGTCTGCTGCTGCTGCAGGGCGTGTCGGAATTTCTGAAACTCGTACTTAACCGTCAGGAAATCCCCCGTGACGCCTGAACTCATTGCTCTCACCATGTTTGGCCTGCTTCTGCTGGGCCTCTTCATGGGCCACCCGCTGGCCTTCGTCCTTGGCGGCACCGCCGTTCTGGGCGCTGTTATCGCTGGCAAACCGATGGTGCTCGGCATCGTCATCAACCGCATTTTTGGCGATGTGCTGGATAACTTCACCCTAATCGCGATCCCGCTGTTTATCTTGATGGCACGGTTTCTGTCTGACTCCGGTGTCACGGACAAAATGTTCGAATCGCTCCGTTTGCTGATGTCGAACGTGCGCGGCGGTCTTGCGCTGGCGGTGGTGTTTATCTCCATCCTGCTTGCGGCCACCACCGGCATCATCGGTGCCTCGATCACCGTGATGGGCGTTATGGCGCTGCGTCCGATGCTGCAATATGGCTATAGCCCGACCCTGACCACAGGCGTCATCGCGGCCTCTGGCTGTCTGGGCATTCTGATCCCGCCGTCGATCATGCTGATCCTGATGGCGTCTTATTCGCCGCTGTCCGTGGGTGAACTCTTTGCCGGGGCGATGGTGCCGGGCGTGGTGCTAGGGCTTCTCTATGCGGTTTGGGTCTTTATCGTCGCCGTGGTGCGACCCGATATGGCCCCCGCCGTGGAGCCGGACGAGAAGATTTCCAAACCCGCCCTGCTGCGCATGTTGCTGATCGAAGCGGTGCCGCCACTGGTGCTGATCTTGGGCATCCTTGGCTCTCTGCTCGCGGGCATCGCCACAGCGACCGAAGCCTCGGCCATCGGTGCTGCTCTGGCGCTGGTGATCGTCATCATGCGGCGCAAGTTCACTTGGGCGAGCTTCTATGGCGCCATGCTGGAAACTGGCCGCACCTCGGCGATGATCCTCTTTATCGTCATCGGCGCTACCGCCTTTACCGGGGTGTTCAACATCACCGGCGGCCTGCGCGCGACGCAAGAGATCATCCGTAACCTTGATATGGCCCCTTGGCTGCTAATCGCGATGATGATGTTCATCGTTTTCATCCTTGGCGCCTTCCTTGACTGGACCGGCATCGTGCTGCTGTCCTTCCCGATCTTCCTGCCCATCGTGCAGGAGATGGACGTGAGCCTTCTGTGGTTCGTCGTTCTGATGTCGGTGGTCTTGCAGACGTCCTTCCTTACGCCGCCCTTTGGATATGCGCTGTTCTACCTGCGCGCCATTGCGCCGCGCGAGGTCAAGACGTCGCATATCATCGTCGGTGTGCTGCCCTTCATCGGGTTGATCCTGATGATGTGCGTGGCCATCGCCCTGTTCCCACAGCTGGTCACCTGGCTGCCGGAAACGCTCTATACTAAGTAAACCAACGGAGGAGTATAATAATGAAAATGAAATCAACCCTTGCCGGTCTGGCACTCTGCGCGGGCTTTGCCACGCAGGCGGCCGCCCAGGACAGCTGGACCATGACCACCACATGGCCGACCTCGCTGGAATTGATCGAGATCGACAAGCACTTCGTCGATCTGGCCAACAAGCTGACCGGCGAAGACCTCACCATCGAATTCTTCGAAGGCGGCTCGCTCGTGCCTGCGGGGGAAGTCTTTGGCGCGGTGGAATCAAACACCGTTCAGGCTGGCGCCGACTGGCCCGGCTACTGGGCTGGCCGCAACTCCGCCTTCTCGCCACTGGCGACCACGGCGAGCCTGTTCAACGCGGTCGACTACGTCAATTGGATCGAACAGTGGGGCGGCAAAGAGCTCTATAACGAGATCTACGGTAAGTTCGGCATGGTCTATCTGCCCTACGGCGTGACCAACAACGAATCCGGTTTCCGCACCAATGAGCAGATTGTTACGTTGGAAGACCTCAAGGGCAAGCGCCTGCGTCTCTCGGGCCTGGAGCAGGGTCGTCTGCTTGAGAAACTGGGCGGCTCTCAGGTTTCCATGGCCGGTGGTGAAATCTACCAGTCGCTGGAGCGTGGCGTCATCGACGGTGCTGAGTTCTCGACACCCAACGTCGACTTCTCGGGCGGTTTCCAGCAGGTCACCAAATACTGGGCGACACCGGGCTGGCACCAGTCGGCGTCGATCTTCGGCGTGATGATCAACAAAGGCGCATGGGATGCGCTGTCGGATGAGACTCGCGAAGCGTTGGAAATTGCGGCACAGGCCAACCTTGTCTGGTCGCTGTCCTTCACCGAAAAGCGTGCAACAGAAGCCTACCAGCAGTTCATCGACGCGGGTATCGAGATCAACCGCTATGACGACGAGACCCTCGCCAAGGTTCAGGAAATGGCCAACGAGACCATCGAAGAAACCGCTTGCGAGAACCCCGATTCCGCCAAGGTTTACCTGAGCCAGCTTGAGTACTTGGCAGACTACGCCAAATGGCGTGATGCCTCGGCCCCCTTTAACCTGGGGCGCACACCAAACGGTCCGGACATCGAGAAAATCCGCGGCTGCGCAGGGTAACCTGTGATCTAAGCTTCGACAGAAAGGCCCGTCATTTGGCGGGCCTTTTTACGTTTGGTGGGGTGTCCCGTTGAAATAGTAAGGGGCCATTCGACCTTAAATAGAGTCGATGTCCAGCCCTTCCGCGCCCCAAGCGGCAAGCTTGCGATCGACCGTTTTGCGCGACACGCCCAAGCGGCGCGCTGCTTCCGCCCGGTTGCCCTGACACAGATCAAGGATGTGCAACATGTGGCGCTGTGTGACCAATTCGAGATCCTCAATCGCCCGCGCCCCGTCCACTGTTCCGTGACCGACAAAGGCCTCGGGCAGACTGCCAAGGATGACCGAGCGTTCAATCAGGTTGCGCAGCTCACGAACATTGCCCGGCCAATCATAGCGTCGCAGTTTAAGCAGCGTTTCCGCGTCAAGCCGCAGGGCTGGCATGCCGAGCGCGGTGGAAAATTGCTCCATAAACATCGCGGCTAATTCCACAATGTCCTCCGAACGATCCCGCAACGGCGGCATCGCGACCTCGACCACATTCATGCGGTGATACAGGTCCGCCCGAAAACGCCCCTCTTCAACCGCTTTAGGCAGATCGGCGTTGGTGGCAAAAAGCAAGCGTAGGTTCAGAGGGATTTCCCGCTCCGCCCCATCCGGGCGGATGCGCTGGTCTTCCAAGACGCGCAGCAAAGCCGCCTGCAGCGGCTCTGGCATTTGCGCCACTTCGTCCAGAAACAGCGTGCCGCCATCCGCGAGTAGGAACAGACCAGGCTGTAGGGTCTCATTCCCCTCCACCGCGCCAAAAAGTTCTGGCACGACACGGTCGGGCGTGATCGCCGCACAGTTCACCGCAACGAAGGGTTTGTCAGCGCGGTCGGACATCTGGTGCAACTGCCGCGCAGCCAATTCCTTGCCTGTGCCGCTCGGTCCAGTAAACAGCACCGGCGTCGGCACCGAAGCAAGCCGATTGAGCATGCCCCTCACTTTGGCGAGCGCTTCGGATTTGCCGAGCATCTGAACGGCTGTGCCAGCAAGCAGTTCGCGCCTGAGCAGTGTGTTGTCCCGGCGCAGGTTCTTGCGATCCAGCGTGCGCGACACGGCGCCGAGAATTTGATTGGCCCGAAAGGGTTTCAACACGAAATCGCTCACCCCCGCCCGCAGGGCGGCGATGGCGGTTTCAAGATCCGCATAGGCGGTGATCAAAACCGTGTCGGCGTAAAACCCTTTGCGGCGCTGCTCGGCGATCCATTCCAATCCGGTTTTTCCCGGCATGATATTGTCGAGCACGACAACATCGAAATGGGCCTCGTCCAAAAGCTTGGTCGCCTCCGCCGGGGAGGCAGCCTGCGCCACGCGTTTGACACGCGGCTCAAGGATTTTCGTGAGGAAGTGGCGCATGCCCGGTTCGTCGTCGATCACAAGGACCGACGCGCCTTCAAGCGTGCCGCCGTATTCATCCTTCGCCGCCATGATATGCCTTTTCGGTGTCAGTCCAGTCGGACGTTTTCACCCGAATATACCTCTTGCGAGGAAAAGCCTATCTCATGAAGCCCGTAATAGGCCACAACGCCGATCACCGCGACGGCGACAAAACCTGCCAGCATGGATTTCATAGCGCGCATCCTTTGTTGAACGTATCGGCGCCCGTCATTCTGCGGGCGTCCGGCGTTTGTCTTGCTTGACCTCGTCAAGCCAGAGCGAGTGGTGCTGCTCTGCCCAACGTTCGTCGACCTCACCATTGCCCATCGCGTCAAAGGCCCCTTCCATACCGAGCGTCCCGATATAGATGTGACCCAAGATCACCGCCATCATGACGAACCCGATAATCGCGTGCCACAGCTGCGCATATTGCATCTCGGCATGTGGGGTAAGATCAGATTGCAGCGGGCCGTAGCCAGCAGCCTCGGCCATGCCGATGTCGTTGATAAAGCCAAAGGTATGACCAAACAGCTGAATCTCGAAAGGGAACAGCAATGACAGGCCAGATAGCGATACGGAAAAGCCCAGTACAATCACCGCCCAGAAGACAATCTTCTGGCCAAAGTTAAACTTTTTCGCCGGCGGGTGTTTGTCACCGATGAAACCACCGCCCTGTTTGATCCAAACCCAGTCGGTCTTGTTTGGGATATTGTGCCAAATCCACATGACGAAAACCATGACCAGCGCGATCATAAAGGCCCAAGACACATTGTTGTGGATGAACTTGGTGCCAATCAGCAGGGTGGAGTTAAAGTCATGCCCGAGCAGTGGAATCACCACCTTACGACCAAAGAGCGAGGCCAGCCCTGTCAGCGCGAGCAGGATAAACGACCCCGCCAGCATCCAATGCGCAAACCGTTCAATCGCCTTAAAGCGGGTAACGGTGCGACCGTTTTTGCCGCCCTCAATGCGGATGCGCCCGCGCAGGATAAAGAACAATGCCAGCAGGATAATGGTGCCCAACAGCAGCCAGAGGCCATAGGTCGCAACCGGTCCTTCGCGCAGGGTAAGCCACCACATGCCGTTGTCTTGAACCAGCACGCGGCCCGTTTTGTTCATGGTGCTAACTTTCACAGGCAATTCGCCGTAGCGGATGCCGCGCCAGAGATCCGGGTCAGAGCGTCCGCCAAGAGGACCAAGCCCCGGCACCGTCGCCGCGTCGCCGCCCAGATTGTTCCGGCGGAAACCATCGTCGATCTCGGCCCCGCTCTGGCGCCGTTCGATGTCCGCGAGATTTTGCGCGCCACCAGTGCTGGCGCGATCAATCGCCGAAGGAGTCGCATTTTCCGGCAGACGCACGTCCTGCGCCGTGGCGCTGAACGGCAGCGCGGCCAAGGCGAGAATGAAAAAAGCCATCAGGTGGCGCAGCATGGGTAATCCCCCGGCTAAACAAATGTCGTGAAAGGGGCGGCCCGTATGAGGCCGCCCCGCAGGCCGTTACTGGCCTTTTTGCTCGTATGCCGTGCCCCAGCCCCAAGCGCCGGAGCCGAAGCCGCGCGCGACGACGCGCTCGCGGTAGATGTCGGACACCATGTCGCCATCCCCGGCCAGCAGCGCCTTGGTCGAACACATCTCGGCGCAGATCGGTAGTTTGCCTTCCGCTATCCGGTTGCGGCCGTACTTTTGGAACTCTGCCTGGCTGTGGTTCTCTTCGGGGCCACCGGCGCAGAAGGTACATTTGTCCATCTTGCCGCGGCTGCCAAAGTTGCCGGCCTGCGGGTACTGCGGCGCGCCGAAGGGGCAGGCGTAGAAGCAGTAACCGCAACCGATGCAGAGGTCTTTGGAATGCAGCACGATGCCGTCATCCGTCTGGTAGAAACAATCCACCGGACAAACCGCCATACAGGGCGCATCCGAGCAGTGCATACAGGCGACCGAGATCGAGCGTTCGCCCGGCTGGCCGTCCTGAATGGTCACCACGCGGCGACGGTTGATGCCCCAAGGTACTTCGTGTTCGTTCTTACAAGCCGTTACACATGCGTTGCATTCAATGCAGCGCTCGGCATCGCAGAGAAACTTTGCTCTTGCCATTCTCTTATCTCCTTACGCTGGCATAATCTTGCAGAGAGTCGCTTTGGTCTCCTGCATTTGCGTGACTGAATCGTAGCCGTAGGTCTGAACCGTGTTGGTGCTTTCGCCCAGAACGATCGGGTCGGCCCCGTCGGGGTATTTGTCCCGCAGGCTGACGCCACCCAGATGCCCGCCAAAGTGGAACGGCATGAAGGCCACGCCTTCGCCCACCCGTTCGGTGACCATGGCCATCACTTTGATCTTGCCGCCTTCTGGGCCTTCGACCCAGACGTCGGACCCGTCGCGCACGCCCAGATTGTTGGCGTCACGGGTGTTAATCTCGATGAACATGTTCTGCTGAAGCTCAGCCAACCAAGGGTTCGACCGGGTCTCGTCCCCGCCGCCCTCATATTCGACCAAACGGCCGGAGGTGAGGATGATCGGGAAGTCTTCCGAGAAGTCCTTTTCCTGGATTGATGCATAGAGTGTTGGCACCCGCCAGAAGGTCTTGTCCTCATAGGTCGGATAATCCGCCACCAGATCGCGCCGGTTGGAATAGAGCGGCTCGCGGTGTTTTGGCACTGGATCGGGGAAGGTCCAGACCACGGCGCGGGCCTTGGCGTTGCCGAAGGGTGCACAGCCGTGGGCAATCGCGACCCGCTGGATGCCGCCCGATAGGTCGGTCTTCCAGTTGATACCGCCTACCTGCTCGGAATAGTCGGATTCAAGCTCGCCCTGCTGCGATGTCTCGCCCACTTCTTCCTGACCATCGTCCGCATTTTCAGGCTTTTCATAGCCTGCGACCGCTTCGATGATCTGGCGTTCGTCGGCAGTAAGATCACCGTCCCAACCCAGATCCATCAGCATTTGCATGGTGAATTCGGGATAGCCGTCTTTGATCTCCGACCCTTTAGAATAAACGCCCTCGGCCAGCAGGTTTTCACCGTCACGTTCCACACCGAAACGGGCGCGGAAGGTCAGGCCACCATCGGCCACCGGCAGCGACATGTCATAGAGGTTCGCGGTGCCGGGGTGGTTCATTTCGGCGGTGCCCCAGCAGGGCCATGGCATGCCGTAGTAATCGCCATCCGCCGGGCCGCCCTTGGCGCGCAGGGTGGTCTTGTCGAAAGTGTGCTGGTTTTCCATGTGCATTTTCATCCGCTCGGGCGACTGCCCGGTATAGCCGATGGTCCACATGCCACGGTTAAACTCGCGGGTCAGATCTTCGACCAGCGGCTCTTCACCGTCGACTTTGATGTTGCGGAACATGCGATCCTCAAAGCCAAACTTCTTGGCGAACTTATAGAGGATCGTGTGGTCCGGCAGGCTTTCAAACAGCGGCTCGACAACCTTTTCGCGCCACTGCAGCGAACGATTCGACGCGGTGACCGAGCCGGAGGTTTCAAACTGCGTGGCCGCGGGCAGCAGATAGGTGTCTTCTGTCCGGTCATGCAGAACCGCGGAAACGGTTGGGTATGGATCGACCACGACCAGCAGGTCGAGCTTTTCCATCGCCGTTTTCATCTCCAACTGACGCGTCTGCGAGTTTGGCGCGTGACCCCAGAGCACCATCGCCTTGGTGTTGTCAGGCTGCTCAAGGTTCTCGCGATCTTCCAGCACGCCGTCGATCCAGCGCGATACCGGAATACCGGTCAGGTTCATCATCGCCTGATCTTCGCCCTTGGCGTCTTTCCAAGTGTCAAAGCGACCCTTGAGCCAGTCGAGGTCTTCTTCCCAGACCCGCGCCCAATGCGCCCAAGATCCGGCAGACAGGCCGTAGTAGCCCGGCAGGGTATCGGCAAGAACGCCCAAATCGGTCGCGCCCTGCACGTTGTCGTGGCCGCGGAAGATGTTGGTGCCGCCGCCTGCGGTGCCCATGTTGCCAAGGGCCAGCTGCAGGATGCAGTAAGCGCGGGTGTTGTTGTTGCCGTTGGTGTGCTGCGTGCCACCCATGCACCAGATCACGGTGCCGGGGCGGTGGTTGGCTAAGGTGCGCGCAACGCGCTGAAGCTGCTCGCCCGGCACGCCGGTGACCCGCTCAACTTCGTCTGGTGTCCAGTTGGCGACTTCCTTGCGGATTTCGTCCATGCCCCAAACGCGGGTGCGAATGAACTCCTGATCTTCCCAACCATTCTCAAAGATATGGTACAGGATGCCCCAAACCAGCGCCACGTCCGAGCCGGGACGCATCCGCACATATTCATCGGCATGGGCCGCCGTGCGGGTGAAGCGCGGGTCGCAGACGATCAGCGGCGCGTTGTTTTCTTCTTTGGCTTTCAACAGGTGCTGAAGCGAAACCGGGTGCGCCTCGGCAGGGTTGCCGCCGATGACAAAGATCGCTTTGGACTTGTGGATGTCGTTGTAGCTGTTGGTCATGGCGCCGTAGCCCCATGTGTTCGCCACGCCCGCCACGGTGGTGGAGTGACAAATCCGCGCCTGGTGATCGACGTTATTGGTCCCCCAGTAGGCCGCGAACTTGCGGAACAGATAGGCCTGTTCGTTGGAGTGTTTCGCAGAACCAAGCCAGTAGACAGAATCCGGACCGCTGCTGTCGCGGATCGTGTTCATCTTATCACCGATTTCGTTGATCGCCTGTTCCCAGGAAATCCGCTGCCATTCGCCACCGATTTTCTTCATCGGGTACTTCAGGCGACGCTCACCGTGGGCGTGCTCCCGGACCGAGGCACCTTTCGCGCAGTGAGCGCCAAGGTTGAAGGGGCTGTCCCAACCGGGCTCCTGACCCAGCCAGACGCCGTCCGACACTTCGGCGATGACGGTACAACCGACTGAACAATGGGTACAGACCGACTTGCGGATCTCCATTGCGCCGCTGGCGGCTGCGGTTGCAGCAGAAGCTTGCTGCACGCTGCCTGCCGTGGCGGCAATCGCGCTCAGCCCGCCGATGGCAAGGCCCGAGCCACGCAGAAACGCACGCCGGTCGATGCCGCTGCGCGCCACATCGGACATGATGCCTGTCCGCTGCGCCGTGCGTGCGACCCCATTGGTCTTTTTCCTCAACATATCTTCACTCCCTGTGCGCGGGGCTGGTCCCCGCCTGAGGTGGCTATTGAACGGCGGGCGACGGGCGCCCTGCCAAAGTTATAGGGGCAACGCCCCCGGGTATCTGATCAGAACCGGGCAGAGGCGTAATATGCCCGCGTATGCTCAGTGTCTTGAATGCGGTCCGACGACAGGTCCGGCGCGGCGGCGGCTTCGGCCTCACCTGTGCTGGTGGCCACGGCCACAGCGGCCAACGGCGCGGCGGTGCCCGCGAATTTCAGGAAGTCGCGCCGGTCCTTGCGGACGGGCTGTTGTGCGGAACCCTCTGGCTTGCGTGTCATGTTATCTCTCCCGTTGCATCTTCAGTTCGCGGGCATCAGCGCCCTATTGTCTCGTCGTTTAAGTATCTTTGCTCAGCCTAAAGGCTTCGGCCTCGATCTGCATGAAGGCGCGGCCAATCTTGCCCACGGCTGCATAAAAGACCGAATTCTTGGCCCCTTCCAAGTCAGCAAAAAAATGTCCCGCCCAAGGGGCGATATGCTTGTTGAAAAAGGTCTTCTGCTGGGCCAGCGTCGCCGGCGGGTTAAAGCGCCCGGCGATCATCGCGCCCATCATCTCCATCAGCGAGGAGATATTGTCTTCCGGCTCAAACACATTCGCGGCGCGCTCCAATCCGCGCGCGACCATGTCTTGGCGCAGCGCAGCCAGCGGCTTTTCGTTCAAAAACCCGGTTAGGTAATAGCTCGCATAGGGCAAAAGCTCGCCCCGGCCCAGACCGATGAACAGTTTGTTAAACTCGCTCTCCGCGCCTGCGGGCTTGGTCTTGGCCGCCAGTTTGGACAGGGCAGCAAAGCCCTGACCCAACTCGCTATCATCGCCCGACAATGCGGCACATTGGTTCAACAACATCTGATCTGGCGGCCCGGCCAGAATGAGCCCCATGAAGTTATAGAGATCCGCGCGCAGGCGGTCTTCTTCGGGCAAGGGGGTCGCGGCCAATTGGGTCATGCGCTTGTACCTTCCACGTTCTGCCCTTCCGTTTCATGCGCCAGATCACCTGCGAACTGAAAACGCATCCGACGGTGGGTCGGCGCTGGCTGTACGGCCTCTTCTCCTTCGGCAAGCTCCTCTGCCTCCGGTTGATAGGCGACTGTCTTAATCTCTTCGGGTTGCGGTGCTTCTGTCAACACCACATCCGGCAGAGACACGGCTTCGACCTCCGCAGGGGCGTCAGGCTCCAGCATCTCTTCGACCTTGGCCACCATGCCCCGACCGACCTGATAGATCGTATTGACCGGCTTTCCGGCGGTGGCGGCTGCGGTGTAATCGTCGTCGTAATCGTTCAAACCATCAAGACAGGCGAGAACCGGATTGGTTTTCCAAAAGCTGCGCAAGGCGCGGGTCTTGAGCCGTTGCGGCAGTTGCGCCTTAAGAAAGGCGCGCAGCTGCTCTCCGCTGACCAGCTCTTCGGGGAGGGGCAACTCAAACTCGGCCAGCAGATCGTCATCGCTACGTTCGGCCAACGCCGCTTCTTGAGCCTTCAGCGCGCGCGCTTCTGCCGCCTGTGCTTCGGCCTCAGCCTCTGCCACCACAGCGGCGCGGCGCTTTTGCCAAAAGCTGCTCATGCCAACCGCTTTCGTTTCAGCGACGGCGAGGCATATATATCACCGGGCTTTTCGATACGCGGGTCGCCAATGCCGTCTTGCTTAAGATCGGTGCGCAAACGGTCGCGGCGGCGCTTTACAAAGGCTTCCTCATGGTGGAATTCTTCAACAAACTCTTGAACCCAAGCCAGCAAACCCGGCGTCATCGCAACCTTTTCGACAACTTCTTCGGCACTGTCGCAGTAATCCTGCGCTTCATAAGGCGAAGCTGTGACCAATGCGATCTTAAAGGGGCGCTCACTGGCGCCGGGGATCGGACGCATGACAACATAGACACAAGGCACATCCGCACCCAGCCCATGCACATAGGCTTCGGTCTCTGCCCCATGCAATTCAATCGGCAGCGTCGCGGCGTGATATTCAACCGTGTCACCATCGCGGCGCAGCTCGCGCCAATCGGCGTCACCCGCGCCGGGCAGCACAGCGGTCGCCTTCCAGCTCCACTTGGCCCAACGGGTCACCCCCGGCACACGCCGCAGCACAACGCCCACAGGCATCGTCCGGTACATTTTAGGGTTGTGAATCAAGTGGCTCCTCCGTTGCCTAATCTTTCACCGTCCAGAGACCACATGAAAAGTACAAAACAGGAAAAGTCGCTAAAAACCCCAGCGAACAGACAAGTTGACCCGACAACCATGGCCTTAGGGGTGCATCTGGACCTTTTGTCTAACCTGACTTTTTTCATAAGATTTTGCCTGATTCGCAAAAACCGAATCAATCGCCGCTTTCGCGCAGTTCTTTCGGCCCGACCTTAAACCGTGAAACCGATGGCAGGTTCAGAATTGCGGTTGTGGGCCGGGTCGAAACCCGTCTAGCTTAGGGCCGCAACCACGCCCTGAGGGGTGTCGGATTGGCGCGCGAAATAAGGGAAAATTCATGGCCAAGACGTTGATAACATGCGATTGCGCAGGGTCGCAGCGTATCGATTCCGATGCGCTGGCCGAGAGCACGGGTTTGACCGTCGCTCCCCCCTGTTCAGCACTCTGCACCACCCAAATTGAGCGCGCGGCCAAGGCACTGACCGAGGGGGATGCAATTTTATGCTGCACCCAGGAAGAGCGTGTCTTTACCGAACTGGCCGAGGAGTTGGGCCTGCCCCCTGCCCCCCTGCTCGACCTGCGCGACCGGGCCGGGTGGTCCGATGATGAGGGCGATAAACTGCCCAAAATGTCCGCACTGGCCGCAGAGGCGCTTTTGGATGCCCCGGCCGAGAAAACAATCGATGTCGGCTCTGAAGGGCTGTGCCTGATCCTCGGACGCGGTCCAGCAGCGCTGGAAGCGGCGGAACAGCTTAAGGCCCATTTGAGCGTCACGCTCTTGATGGATGACAGCGTGACCGAGGCGGACGACAACCTCCCCGAAGTCCGCGATTTCGACCTGATCTCCGGCAAGCTGCGCCGCGCCAAAGGGGCGCTTGGCCAGTTCGAAGTGGTCATCGACGCCCTGCGCCAGATCGACCCGCGGGGCCGCGGCTCGCTGACTTGGACCGAGCCGCGTGATGGCGCGAAAAGTCAATGCGACGTGATCCTCGACATGCGGGGCGACACGCCGCTTTTCCCCGCGCACGAAAAACGCGAAGGCTACCTGCGCGCCGACCCCGCGCATCCACCCGCCGTGGCCGCCGCCGTGCTGGCCGCCTCGCATCTGGTCGGCACCTTCGAGCAGCCGCTCTATGTCCGCACCGAACCGCTGCTCTGCGCCCATTCCCGCGCCGGCCAAACCGGCTGTACCGCCTGTCTCGACCTCTGCCCCACCGGCGCGATCATGCCCGACGGCGATCATATCACCGTCGACCCGATGATCTGCGCGGGCTGCGGCGCTTGCTCTTCGGCCTGCCCCTCGGGCGCGATCAGCTATGACGCGCCGCCCGTCGATTTCACCATGCGCCGGGTCCAGACCCTCGCCCGCAGCTATCTTGAAGCGGGCGGCGAAGCGCCGCGCCTTCTGGTGCATGACGCCCATGGTGCCGAGATGATCCGCCTTGCCGCCCGCCATAGTCGTGGCCTGCCCGCCGATGTGGTGCCAATGGAACTCGACGCCATCGCGGCCTTCGGCCATGCCGAGGCGCTGGCCGCCCTTGCCGCCGGTTTCGCCCATGTATCCCTGCTGCTCGGCCCCAAGGCCGACCGCGACGCGATTGAGACGCAAACTGCCCTCGCCCGCGCAATTGCCGGCGAAGCGCGCATGGCGCTGATCGACACGCCCGACCCCGACGCGCTGACCGATATCCTCTATGATGGCAACGCTCCTGCTCCGGTGGCCCAACCCGTGCGCCCCATGGGCAGCCGCCGCCAGATCGCCCGCCAAGCGGCGCGCGCTTTGCAGCCCGAAGCCGAGGTGCTGCCCCTGCCCCAAGGCGCCCCCTATGGCGCGGTGCTGGTGGACAAAAACGCCTGCACGCTCTGCCTGTCCTGCGTTTCGCTCTGCCCCTCGGGCGCGCTTGGCGACAACCCGGACATGCCGCAGCTGCGCTTTCAGGAAGACGCCTGTCTACAATGTGGTCTTTGCGAACATGTCTGCCCCGAAAACGCGATCACCCTCGCCCCGCAGCTTGACCTCACCGATGCGGCGCTGAGCCAGCGGGTGCTGAACGAAGAAGAACCCTTTGCCTGTGTCGAATGCGGCAGCCTCTTTGGCGTCAAATCCACGGTGGAAAAAATCACCGAGAAGCTGCGCAGCCATGCGATGTTCGCCGATGACGCCAAACTCCGCATGATCCAGATGTGTGATGACTGCCGCATTAACGCGCAGTACCATAACACCGGCAACCCCATGGCAGGCGCCGAACGCCCCCGCCCCCGCACCACCGACGATTACCTCTCCAAGCGGCGCGACCACTAGGCCGCCGCAACCA
>Ga0209345_10000800_pt1 | contig 40394 bp, 32 predicted proteins | sample Cruoilmetagenom7_FD_187294 | JGI IMG/M metagenome (GOLD analysis project Ga0209345, IMG submission 187294) | Oil polluted marine microbial communities from Coal Oil Point, Santa Barbara, California, USA - Sample 7 (SPAdes) (version 2) | ecosystem: Environmental > Aquatic > Marine > Oil seeps ...
AACCAAATGATACTGCGAACCAAATTCAAGTATCATATTCTGGTAAGCATCGACGACCTCTTCACTTGAGCCATCATCAACCACAACCACCTCATAATCAGGGAAGTCCTGTTCTTTAATGCCATCCAGGCAACGACGCAACCAATCAATACGATTGCGAGTTGGAACAACAACACTAATAAATGGTTTTGGTTCTGACATAAATTTTAATCCATCCTAAATATTAGTTATTTTATACTTACCATAAACAACATAATTCTTGTCAATGATAAAAATTATTACATAGCACCTTTTAGTAACTACCCTGCTTTCTACGAGGAGGTATGCTTTCAGGATTCCCGCCAGATAGATCAGCTGACTTATTGCTAAATGGTTGGGCAAGTAATATTACTATGACGATTAAATGCCATGGTAAATCAAAATAAGACAGACTTAAAAATAATCCACCAGCCATATAGGCAACTAAGCTGACCTGCAACATACGAGCCCGTAAATTAGTTGATGAATTTTTATCATTTTTGGTACGAGTAATCATTTTTGAAAGACTTCGCCAGGTCAAACCTAAAATCAGAAGAAACATTGCCAAGCCTGGCCACCCGTGATCAGCCAATACCGAAAAATAAATGCTATGAGCAACAAAGACAGATTCTGGGTTCGGAGCATAAATTGCAAACATGTCTTTCGACCATGACTGTAACCCCCCTCCTGTCAATCGATCATTTGCCACATTAATACTGTACTGCCAAGAATTAATTCTGGACATAGCTGACTTATCTTCTTGATAACTATAAATACTTTCCATCCTCTCGTGCCAACTCTCCGGCATAAATGTAAACAAGAGTGATGCCAAAAGTACAATTGCTAACCCACTGACAATTTTAGTTTTAGTTTTTAGCCAAAAGAAAATTCCTACGCCCAAAATTGCAACCATAGCTCCTCTAGATTGAGAACCTATTACCGCAACCAAGCTCATAACAATAGTAAAAATCAAACCGTAACGAACCCATTTATGGGAAGAAATATGGTACAGGTAAACCATCAAAGGAATAACCATAAGCACGGCGACAGCTAATGCATTATTTTCATAAATATTACTGGAAGGTGGCCCATAAACACGAAAAGCCCCTCCAGTTAATAAAGTAAATACCCCCCCCTTAACACTAAAATATCCAATAGAAGCAACAATTACCCAAATGAGCTGGTTGAGCTTCTTTTCATCTGTTATCAAAATCAGCGTAAGGAATGTCATCACCTGAACTTTGAGTATTTGAAGATACATATCCATCGCTGCATCTGAGTATTCGGCATTAAGCGTTGCAATACCCATCCAGATAATAAAAACACCCCATACAACAACTGTGGCATTAGCGGGCACTCGCTGTCTTTCCTTACTAAACAGTAACGATAGAAGTAATGTCACCGCAACTATCTGTGCAAAAGGCATATTATAAGCAAACCCCCAGGTCAATCGATGAGGGTTCATATAACTTAGCCACGACCAAACCAACACACCCACATAAGCATTACGCAGGATAAATGGTAGGGTGCCAAAAATTAATAAGGTAACAAAAATATCTCGCATATTAGCTGCTTAACTTAAGCCCCTTAGTTATCAAAATAATTTTTAATCACACAACTTTACTGATCACATAACGAAACTTGCCAGATTTCTCTGACTTTATTTCATCACAATAGCCAATTTGAACCTCAACATCATCGCCAAGTCTCTGTTTAAATACCTCGGTAATCGCTAGATCATTACCCGTTTCATACTGATCATTACGTACAATATCCACACGGGTTAAATCGAGTGATTCTTGGGTAATCTTGAAGGAAGCTATACCCGGTAAATCACGCAAGATATAAATCAACGCCAAGCCATGCAAGACGGTTCCATCCTTAGCCATAAGAAAATCTGTTGACCGACCTTGTACTTCTTTAAGTACCGGCAACCCTCGGCCACATCGACATAGCTCATCACTGAGAATACCCATATCACCCGTACGATAACGGACAAAAGGGAAATCTCGGGTAGCCAGATGGGTGACGACTATTTCGCCAGACTTACCCACAGGTAACACTTGCCCGCCACTATCAACAATTTCAACAATAATATCTTCAGAAGTGATGTGCAGGCTGCCTTCAGGGCATTGATGGGCAATAAAACCCGCATCCCGGCCGCCATAGCCATTGGCCACAGGGCAACCAAACACCTGCTCAATCTTCTCACGTTGGTGATCGTACAATCGCTCTGATGTAACAAATGCAACTCGTATCCCGATACTGCTCAGATCTATACCCCGCTTTTGAGCATGCCCGGCAATATGAGCCAATGCAGATGGATAACCAAACAACATCGGTGGTTTTACCTGTTGTATCGTTGCAATAAATTCATCCAGCTTTTCCTCTGACATTTCAAAGGCCGGCAACAATTGCGTTCTAAACAACTTATCCCTAATTTGTCGCACTCGGTCCTGTGCACCCAGCTCAATGGGTGAACCCCAAACCACGATTTCTGGATCGCCAATATCAACATTCCACCAACGGGTAGCACGCCATTTCGCGGCCACATCGTGGCTCACCCGCTTAGACCCTATATAGAAAATTAGTGGCTCACCACTGGAACCACCTGTGTTAAAACGTGTTAAGCCGACCGCATCATCCGCCTTTAATTGATCCTGGTTTGCTCTAATTTCCGGCTTTCCTGTCAGCGGCAATTGTTGCAATTGTTTTATAGATGAAAGCTTATTTGGATCAAATCCAAGAGATTGAAAAAGCTCAGAGTAATAAGGTACATGGGCTCCAATATCAGCAAGAAAATTACGTAAGCTATCCAACTGAATTTGTTTCAACTCCGCTGCCGGCAACCACTGATTCCGCTCCATGTCTTTTCGAACCTGAAGGGTAGTGTGCCTTTTTAATTTTTCGTGTAGAGGAAAAACAATCCCGGACACCAACTTTGTATACAAGCTCATTTATTCACCTTTAACTCGTTATACAAATCTATCCAAAGACCTTTCACACAAGGCCAAGCATAAGGCTGTACAGCATCCAACCCATTTGAAATAAGGTTTTCTCTGATATCTGGACTTTTATTGAGCGACACTATCTGACTCGCCATTCCGGCTTCATCAGCTACAGAAACCATAACGGCAGTTTTTTCATGTTCAACAATAAAGGGGATTCCCCCTACATTAGTTGTAATCACAGGCACACCACAGGCTAATGCTTCCAAAACTGAATTGGGCATATTATCTACTGTCGTAGGGTTCAGCATGATATCTGCTGAATGGTAAAATTCAACGATCTGCTCTGCATCAAGTCGCCCTACAAATCTCACCTGTTGCTGCAATCCCAGTGCCTCAACAAGCTCTTCTAATTCTTTTTTCTGTGGTCCTGAACCGGCAATCTCGAGACTAAGGTTTGGCACTTGCTGTTTTGCAATAGCTACAGCTCTTATCGCAGTATCAATACCGTAAATAGCTTCAAGGTTTCGGGTAATAATTAACTTAAATGTCTGTTTAGGTCCTTCCGTATAGCTAGGCTTAAAGCGTTCAAGGTTAACAATATTAGAAATCACCTGGGTTTTTAGGCCAAAGTCTGAAAACACCTTCTTCAAATAACCTGAAGGCACGGCAATACGACTAGCCTTATTTAAGGTCGGCTGAACCCATTTAAACGATTTTTCAAAATAATTTTTTGCTTCACCACCTCGATAATTGACTATAACTGGTGTCTTTCTAAACCAGCCCACCCATACCACAGGAGCTGAAAATAACTGCCAGGACCATCCTGAATTTGCCATTAAATGAATCACATCGACTCGACCAGCCAGCTTCCAAACCTCAAATAAATAAGGGATTAATCGGAACAGTGCGCGGATACCTTTTGCTTTTTTAATTAATTTTGGCCGATATGGCTTGTTGTTCTGTACCAACAAGACTTCAACTTGCTCCTCACGAAGCAAGTTAACAAGCTGTTGAGTCTGGGTCGCCATACCGCCTGCAGGTGGCGGTAACGGGCCAACAACACCTAAGCGCAGCATTTGCGTACTACTCATGAGCACTTACACTTCATGGATACTCTCATGCCTGAATATCACCGTAGACTTTCTGATATCGGCCCACACTGTTACCCCAATTTCTCTCCTGCTCCACAAACTGACGCCCATTGGTCTTCATCGCAGGCCAACTGTCTTTAGCACCCAATAATTCAGTTACCACCCTCGCCAACTCATTAGCGTTATCAGCCTGAAATAAACTGCCATTTTGGCCGTGGGTAATCAGTTCTTTATGGCCGCCAACATCGGAGGCTACCACCAACTTCCCCTGAGCCATTGCTTCCAGTGGTTTTAACGGTGTCACCAAATCGGTCAAACGCATGGAAAGGCGGGGATAGATAAAAACATCCACTAGGTTATAGTAATTTTGTACTTCTGTATGAGGCACTCGGCCTGTCATCACCACAATATCCTGCAGTTGCAACTCAGCGATTTTTGACTTGATTAGTGCCTCCTGAGGACCGCCACCAACAAGTAGCAGTCGAACATCCGGATCGCTGGCAACCATCTGAGGTAAAGCTTCAAGTAACAAAGGGAGACCTTCATAGGCATAAAAAGAACCAATGAACCCCAGTACTGTTTTACCAGACAAGCCCAGCTCTTCTTCCATTGCCAAATCAGCTTGGCCACCAACACTAAAGTGCTCAATGTCCACAGCATTAGGAATCACCGTCACCTTTTCCTTAGGGATTCCACGAGCAACAATATCCTGCCGTAATCCCTCACAAATAGTTGTCACTGCAGTCGCTTCTTTAAAAACCTTACTTTCAAGGGCCCGTGTCAACCGGTAGCGAAGCCCCTTCTCTTTACTCGTGCCATGATCGACAGCAGCATCCTCCCAAAAGGCACGGCATTCATAGACTACGGGTAAATTGAATTTCTTTGCAGCCTGAAGTGCTGCCAAGCCATTTAAGGCTGGAGAATGAGCGTGCAACACATCAGGCTTTTCTTCTTTAATCACTTCGGCGATTCGTTTTGCTAGGGTCTGGACTACATGCCATTGGTTCAATACCGGCAATTTGGACAATAACCCTTCAGAAACAGGGGTACGGTAAAAATGCAGCCCATCAACCTCTTCAGATAATCCAGCTGTCTCTGCTTTATGCTTTAACCCTGTCACATGTGTGGTTTGCCAGCCCAGCTCCCGTTGATGCCGTAAGATATTCCGCGTCCTAAAGGTATAACCACTTTGCAAGGGTATCGAATGGTCAAGGATATGAAGAATTTTCATGACGTTAAGGCCTATTAACAGTATTCAACTGGATATTGTCATTCTTAGTAGTCGCCTCAAACATTAACAGCGACCAGAGAACTGCACTGTGATCACGCACACCGGACTGATGCTGACTCACTAATTTCTCAAGGTACTTTTGATTGAATAATCCAGTATTGGCCAAACCACCTTCAACAATACTTGAACGCAGCCGCTCTTTTAATGGACCTCGAAACCAGTTGGCCAGAGGCACCCCAAAACCCATTTTCGGGCGATACAACACATCATGAGGTAAATGTGACTCCAATGATTTTTTCAGGGCATACTTTCCTTCCGACCCTTTTAATTTGCATTTTGCTGGCAAACTTGAAATCCACTCAACAAATTTGTGGTCCAACAATGGCACCCTAACTTCAAGAGAGTGAGCCATGCTAGCGCGATCTACTTTGGTAAGAATATCCCCCACCAAATAAGTCTTAATATCAATATATTGAATCAGTGACATCGGATCATCAGTAGGCGCACGCTCGGCATACTCATTAAAAGTATTTACAGCACTATAACCGTCAAGCTGTTGCTTTAAGTTATCGCTAAATAGTGCATCTCGTTGATCTTCTTTTGCCAGAGAAACCGAGTGCATATAGGCTTCCACTGAATTCCTAGCCAGAGATTGAAAGGTGCTTTTAGCGCGAAGAAACTTAGGTGCCCAATCTGCCTTAGGGTAGACATGCCCCAAAAACCCAAACACAGGACGGCGGAACCAAAGAGGCAACCGAGAACGTAATTTCTCTTCATTCATATGCCAGCGATAACGACGATAACCCGCAAAATTTTCATCACCGCCATCACCAGAGAGTGCAACGGTTACGCGCTTTTTAGCTAACTGGCAGACCCGATAAGTCGGAATGGCTGAACTATCTGCATAGGGCTCGTCATACAGCGCTGCTAACTTATCGATGAGATCAAAATCATCACTATCAACGGTCTCTTCAAAATGATTAGTGTTATATCGCTCAGCAACCTTAGTAGCAAATTCTGTTTCATTAAACTGTTTGACATCAAAACCAATGGCACAGGTATTTACCGGATCATCTTGCAACTCAGCCATCATCGCAACCACAGCACTGGAATCAACACCCCCAGAAAGAAATGCCCCCAAGGGCACTTCTGCTACCATACGAATATCCACGGCTTCCTTCAGGTTTTTTAGTAGATCCTGCTTCAATGATTTCTCAGATGACACACTGGCAAGACTAAATGGAACATCCCAATATTCACGAGGCTTAGTTACAGGCTGCCCCCGTGTAAGCAACAACGTATGGCCTGGAGACAATTTAAAAACATCGTTATAGATGGTTTTTGGCTCAGGGATATAACCTAGTGCAAAGTAGTCCTCCACGGCCTGAGGATTAAGTTCACGCGGTAACTGTGGGTGGGCTTTTATCACTTTCAGCTCAGAACCAAAAACCAATTGATTATTAGGAAGAATGGAATAGAAAAGTGGTTTAATTCCTAAGCGGTCACGGGCCAAAAATAGTGATTGTTGTTTTTGATCATAAATAGCAAAAGCAAACATACCCCGGAAATGTTCCACGCATTGTTCGCCCCATTCCATCCATGCATACAGAATTACCTCTGTATCACAACGAGTACGGAAGCTATAACCTTTGGCTTTAAGCTGCTCAGCTAACTCCATAAAATTATAGATTTCGCCGTTATAAACTACGCAAACTGTCCCATCCTCATTCAGCATGGGCTGCTGGCCTGAAGATAAATCGATAATTGACAAACGTCGATGAGCCAAGGCAACACCTGGCTCTAGGTGCAACCCTCCTTCATCAGGGCCACGATGAAACTGCGTTTGATTCATTGCTGAAATCAAATTCTCATCAAATGCTTGCTGCCCCGAAAGATCAAAAATACCCGCTATACCACACATGAATTATTATCCATAAAGTCGTTACTACATATTTCAGTTGTTATTGGCTTGAGATGCCACGGCTGAAATACCCAGCAGTTCATCATAAACTCCAAGGTATTCATTCATTGCTCTTTGCCAATTAAAGGTCGACTTAACCCTATCCATACCTTTTTTACCCATTTCAACCCTTACATCAGGGTTATCGACCAACGTTCCAATGACTTCAGCCAACTCCTGCCCATTTCCAACATTAACTAAGTGGCCATTCTCACCCTCACTAATAAGCTCGGGGTTACCACCAACATTCGTAGCAATAACAGGCAAGCCTGTTGCCATAGCTTCAAGTACGGTGTTAGAAATACCTTCAGCAAGAGAAGGCAGCACAAAAATATCCATTAACTGCATCAGCTCGGGCACATCATCTCTATCACCCGCCAACCAAACTAAACCTGATAAACCAGCCTCTGTTACATAATCCTTGAGCGAACTATATAAAGGGCCATCACCCACCAACACCAGCCGTAAACTAGCTTCTAGCTCAGGTCTTTTGTCTATCAGGTGCTTTACAGCATTAATCAATAATTTTTGATTTTTTACTTCAGCAATACGACCAACTGTCCCAACAATAATGGGAACATTAGGGAGAAAACCCTCTGGAGTTATATCAGTTTTAGTCTGTTGCCCGAGATGAAATTTTTCACTGTCTACGCCATTGTAAATTTGCCGAAGCTTTGTATCTGGCACATTAATTGTTTCCTTTAGCCAGCTTTCTAAATCTTTGCTCACAGCAATGTAACGATGGATAAATGGCTGTAAAACTTTTCTGATAAAATTGTATTTTTTATTGGTGCCATCAAGGTCATAGATATCACGACCATGCTCACCATGAACACGCTTAACACCAGGCAATAGCAGTGTAAGTGCCTGCATTTCTAAACTGGCTAAATTGCGAGTATGGACAATATCGGGACGCAGAGAAAAAAGTGTTTTAAGCAGCCGAAAATATAGGCCCCAATCCTGCCCTGATTTTTTGTGTAACTGAATCACCTCTACATCTGGCACAGTAATCCGTTTAGAAAAATTGGTAGCATCGGTAAGGCAAACAATCACATGGCGATATTGATCTGTTGGTGATCGATTAATAATATTAACCAAACCATTCTCTAACCCACCAGTTCCGAGTGCATAGATAATATGAACAACCTTGGGCGGCAATGGCACTAGCCACCCCCTGACTTGCCAACCGCATAATCTAATGCAACTTCATATTTTGGCACCATATCATTTACAAACTGCTGGAGGTGTTTAGACGCAGCAGCTCTTTTTTCAGCAAGATCACCTAGGCCAATAGGTGTAGTAACCGAAAAAATTGCCGCATCTCTTCGACTATCAATTAATTTAGATTTAACTTCTTTCAATTTAGCTATGTAACTATTGGTAGTATGGTAAGCACCTACGCGGTACCAGTACCAAACAAGTAAATTATCTCTTGGCCCTTTAACAACAGCTGAGACCACTTCGATTTCATGACCATTTAATTTAACCAGCTTTTTATTTCTTTCGGTTATTCGCCAGCGAGACATTTGATTATTGAACAGCTTATTCTGGCTATTCACTACTTCTGAGCCCTGTTTTTGTTCTAAATATTGGGCAATATGTAGTCCGATTGATCCAGAATTATTTTGGCTAGAAGTATAAAACTGATGAATTTCACGATTGGCACCAACAACACGTGGTGTCCACACCCATTCCTTTTCTTCTTTTATTTTCCAATTTTCCTGCGCCCCAGGAGGATGAATTTCAGTATAGGCCTCTACGTTCTGAAATTTATTGAGAGCAAGAATCCAAGCTGGCCAAAGTGCAATGACAATTATTACGGCAACCAAAGATGCCATCAAATATTTACTCACCAATGATTCAGAGCTTGCTCTCCCACGCCCCATCTCTGAGTTAGAGGTTACTCTAACAAAATCCTGCTCAGGGTCTCGCCACCTAGAACCAATGGTAAAAAGAACCAGCATCACCAAGCCAAAGAAAACCCAGCCATAAATTAAATGATCTATACCCACCGCCAGTGTCATGCCACTTAAATGCCCCAACATAACGATCATATAGGCTCGAAGACCATTAGCTACGATAGGCACAATGGCTGAAACAACAATAAAAGCTAATCGTTTTTTGTAACTAGCGTAATTAATATAGGCGAACAAACAACCTAACGTTATGGAGGAAATAAGGTAACGAACACCACTACATGCTTCGACTACTGACCAATTGCCGCTGGGCAACGAGATAAACAAACCATCCCTATAAACTGGAATCCCTGACAGCTTGACTAAAGCAACAGTTACTGTCGCGGTATATTCCATCATCACGGGGACCAACCCTTCCCCCATAGGTACGGCGAAAAACAAAAAAATGAGAGGAAATAGTAATATTTTGAAAAGGCGCACACCCAACACAACTAAAAAACTTAGCACCAACATGGTAACCAAGGCGATCTGTTGTACTACCAAAACATCCACTAAATGGCCCAACATCCATAAAACTCCAGCCATGGACAAGGGAATCAATGCTAGGAAGTTAGGCTTTGGTGAATATCTGGAAACTAGTGCTTTTTTACGCCAAATCAACCAAATGACTATAGGCAATATCAGAAAACCATGAGTATAAGTTTCAGCACGAATCCAAGTGGATACCATGGAAAATGTTGTTTGGTAAAAAACACCTAAAATAGAAACTAATAAGAAAATTGAAAGAACAGTAAGGAGCACCCCATTGCCTCTCGCTGGGGGTATCTCTTCCACTTGAGGTATCTCTTCTTCCTGAAGCTCTGTTAACTGAGACCCTTTTGACCGAGGCGCAGACGGAGAAGATTGACCACCACCCATTAAGTTATTCATCCTGGACAATGAGAGGCCAGCTCTAGATGTGTTCTTACAATGGGTAAATTTTCTTCCCAACTGAAATCACTCATTACTTTGTCTCTTGCTCTTGTACCAATATCCATATACTCACCATCAACAACCTGCTGAACCAACTTCTGTAACGTCAGCTCATCACTACCTAACAGCACTTCTTCGCCATGCTTGGCCAAAATACCTTCTAAGGCTTGCCCGGTCACGATGGTTGGTCTAGCCATAGCCATCGCTTCTAATACTTTATTCTGAATTCCACGAGCTATTCTCATTGGTGCTACTGCCGCTATTGCGTATTTAAGGTATGGGCGCACATCAGCAACACGACCAGTGACGACAATACCGTCATCATTATCCAGCCGTTGCACCTCATCCGTTGGGTTGCTGCCTACAATATAAAATTTAAGCGCAGGATTCCTCTGTTTGAGACCAGGAAACACTTTTTTTGCAAACCAGGTCACAGCGTCTACGTTGGGCCAGTAGTCCATAGCACCGGTAAAGGCCAGCACTTGCTCTGTCGACTGGTAAGGGTTATGCGCGTCAATGTCCGGTGAAAAATACTCTGTATCCACTCCATTATTATAAAAGCTGACTTTATGGGCAGATTCAGGCGCTAATTTTTTAAACATCGCAGCCTCTGCCGATGAAACAAACAGGCTATTATCAAATTTTTCTGCTATTTTTTGCTCAATGCTTAAAAGCTTTTTTGCTTCCCTGCTATATACCCAATTGAGGGGCCACTTTTTCCGAGTTGAATATTGCTGCCATTTATCAGAATCAATATCGACAAAATCAATGACCATATTTATAAAATCAACCTTGGAGGTCATGACGTACTGGGCCATGACGGAGGAATACACTACTAACTTTTCAATAGGATGCTGGGCTGTTATTTCCTTAACCCAATGACTAAGTGCCTTGTTTTTGTAATAAGGCAAACTCAAAGCTTCACCAGTAATAAAACCAAGCGTGCTTTTTAATTTTGCAGTACGAGGGTTTAGCTTAAGAAAACAACTATCCGCACACATATCAGCGACTAATGGCTGATGCTGCCAGTCTTCGGGGTCATCAATAAATGTCCCAAGATACACCTGATAATGCTGGCAAAGATATTTTAAAAGGTGGTACGAGCGAATCTTATCGCCTTTATTCGGCGGATAGGGAATACGATGGCAAAGAAACAGCAGGGCTGGCTTCATGATGTTGCAACCTTTTAACCAAGATTTTTGGCCAATATTGGCCCCATCAAATTTGCAGCGATAAGAGGTAGTTTTTTCCAAGCTTTTATAAATAACTGGTACTTAGGGTTCAGTGGATTAATATCCGGAGCACTATCCGCTGCTATCAATGAATATTCATAATGCAGTGGCTCTGGAATAAAACCCCAATGCTTTTTAAAGTTATAGGGACCCGTACCATTTTTACTACGACCAAAATCAAAAGTTTTAATGCCCAGCTCTGCCGAGCGCCGCATCAACTCCCAATACATGAAATCATTCACTCCCTTTATGGATCGAGCAGCAGCAACACTACCACCATAGTAAGGTAACACTTCATCACGAAAATAAAAGCTCACAACACCCGCCACATCTTTGCCTTGGTGGGAAATCATCATCACACCACAATCATCACCAAAGACATGTTTTAAGGTTTTAAAATATTTGCTGGAGAACACCGGGGTTCCCAAATTTCTTACACTTTCAGAATACACGCGATAAGCACGATCCCAGTAGTCACCAACCTCACTGACCAGCCCATTTTTGATGCCTTTTCTCACCATAGTCCGCTGCTTGCTAGGAATGGCTTTCATATTCACATCTGGATCAGAATCAATGCTTTTTCTAAATGTAGAGTAGAGGCTTTTCTCTGGCCAACCTTCATTAGACGCCTTGAGGTTCCGTAGCTCCAATGCATCTACTTTTAAGCTATGAGCAAGGTCGCAAGCTGCTTGTCTTAGTGCTGACGCAACCTCTTGATTGTCAGCGACAATACCACCATAGACACAAAAAGGTGTTGAAACCAAAACATTACCAAATAGAACACTTTTATTTTGCGCTAAAGGTAGGACGCCTTCTATTTCACCATTTCGTTCGGCATAGAGAAAATAACTACGGTGGCTAAATGCACTTTCTAAAACTGTTTTCCAACCGGCTCGGTGAAAAAATGTAGCCTCTTCTGACTTAGAAATATATGCATCCCATCGAGAAAAATTATCCGCTGACAGCTGGTGGATAGTTATCACTAATGATGACTCCCTATATTTTTTACTGAAATATTCTCTGTTCGAATATCACCTGCTGGAGCTGTTTCTGTTTGAATACTTTCTACTCGACTCTTATTTATTAAAACTTTTTCTTTTGTACCCAAAAAAATATCATCAACCCGCCCCCAACAAAAGTCATCAAGAAGGTTTGATAATCGATCATGCATTTTATGAAGGTTTAAATAATGCCGAAATTTTGACTTCCTGCTGGCAGATTCAATCCTAGGCTGTTCCGGGTCTACTTCCCAGGGATGAAAATAGAAAATACACGGCTGCTGATCCTTTTCATTAACGTTGTTTATTGCCCAACGAGAAAAACTATAGGGAAACAACCTAAACCAGCCGCCACCACCACAATTGATATTGCGCCCAGCGATATTGATTGTGGATATTGGAATTTCCAACAACCGGTCTTCTGCAGAAGGGAAAGAAAACCTTGGCGCATCAGGAATACCATACAGATCATGCTTAATTGGTACGATACTAGAGCTATACAAATAGCCCGCATCTGCAAGGCAATCCAGGGCCCAAAGGTTTTCACTGCAAATCGAATAACTGGCAGCACGATAGCCTTTAATCTGCTTACCCGAAAGATCCTCAAGAAAATGCCTAGTTCGAGTAATATCCTGCCTAAATACTTCTTGTTTTTGTTGCGTCACACGAGTGTGCTCCCAGCCATGGCTTGCAAGCTCATGACCATGTTCAACAATTTTTTTAACCATGCTGGGGTAATGTTCAGCTACCCAGCCTAATGTAAAAAATGTTGCCTTGACTTCTTTTTGCTCGAATAACGCTAAAATGCGCTCGATATTTTTTTCGACACGACAAGGAATATTATTCCAATCAGATTTCTCAATATGCTTTTCAAATGCGGACACTTGAAAATAGTCTTCTACATCAACAGACATCGCGTTGCACATTGAATTTTTCTTTTTCATGGCGAGCGGTTTGTTCATGGTAAAGTTTTAACCCAGCCACTGATCGTTTCAGCAATACGCTCCGCAGCTTTACCATCCCACAACTCTGGTACCATGCCAGACTTTCCACCCGTTTTTAGGGTGTTGGTTACGCAGGCTAGAATTTTTTCCGGATCACTACCCACAATAGTATTCGTGCCTTCTTCGGCGGTAATAGGTCTTTCTGTATTTTCACGCAAAGTAATACAGGGAACACCCAAGGCTGTGGTCTCCTCCTGAATGCCTCCAGAATCTGTCAGAACTAATTTGGCGTCTTTCATTACACCCAACATTTCTAAATAACCCAAGGGGGGCAAACAATAAAAATTTGCATTGGCTAACAGGGGCTCCAATCCAGCCTCGGCAAGTTTGTTTTTTGTTCTAGGATGTACGGGAAAAATTAAAGGAAGTTCTTTACTTACCTGCCCCAACACCTTCAAAAGCCTTTCAAGAACAACAGGGTCATCAACATTAGACGGGCGGTGCAAGGTAACAAGGCCATAACCTTTTGATAAATCGGGCGAAGTGGCATTTTTGGAGGGACACAATGCTTCAATGGTCTGCTCAGCAGAAACCGCTCTATTCAAATTAAAAAGCAGGGTGTCTATCATGACATTTCCAGCAAAATGGATACGCTCTGCGTCAACACCTTCATTGGTTAAATTAGGTTCCGCTGTTTTTTCCGTAGTAAATAACAAGTCAGAAATTTGATCCGTTAACACTCTGTTAATTTCTTCTGGCATAGCACGATCACCACTACGCAACCCTGCTTCGACATGAATAACAGGTACATTTTTTTTCACTGCAACCAATGCACAAGCGATCGTAGAATTAACATCGCCCACAACTAAAATAGCTTTCGGTTTCACGTCGTCTAACACTGGCTCAAACCGCTTCATGATTTCAGCAGTCTGAATCGCATGGCTTCCCGAACCAACGCCAAGATCAATATCTGGCTCAGGAATTTGTAACTGATCAAAGAATGATTTCTTCATTGCAGCATCGTAATGCTGTCCCGTATGAAGCAAGCATGCTGAGAGGCCCAAATCAGGGTTATTAAGCGCCCGCATAATTGGGGCAATTTTCATAAAGTTAGGTCGGGCCCCAACGACACAGAGGATCTGTGAGGGCTTATCAATATTAAACATTTATGGAAATACCCTATAGATCAATAGAGAAAGTAAGGCTCAGCCGGTTTTCTTTATAATCATCGTTAATTCGATCCGAATCCCTATCCGCAAGGCTATAGGCAAGGGTCACAGATGTTTTAGTTCCAATCTTTCTTTTTAAACTAAGAGAAAAGCGCATAGTATCTACTTTGTCACCCGTCCTTTCTTCCCTCTCATCCCATGAAAGGCGAGAAGTAAGGGTGTTTTTAGATGAAAGCTTTCGCTCCATCCTCATACCCAGAGAAGTAAAAATGGAATCATCGTCAACATCTTCTCGTATCTGTTTGGACTCTTTCAAATACAAGGTGGCTGTAGTTCGCTTGCCAGTCAAAGATAAGGAGTTATCAAAACGTTCACTGACAAAAATGCCTTGATCCTGAAAGGTAAAATTATCTGTCAACAACTGATAGGAAGCAGGGTCCAGCACCTCTATCACCTGTAATTCTTCATCAGTCAAGCCAAAAGGATTTGTATTTCTACGCTCAGAACGGGTATCAGTCAGTGATCGAGAATAACTTGACTCAAAAGTCAGCTTACGCATTTTGTGTGAAAACTTGAAACGAGGAGTTGTACTAAAAAAATGCTTTCCATAACCAACATCAAACGATGTTCTTTGGGTTGGATTCCATAAGAGTCCTATATCCCAAAATTTATCATCAGGGTCATCGCCATCAGCCGGTTCAAAACTATTCCATTCCTTACCTATCGTGCCATTAACATTTAATCTACGATACAGCTGATACCCCAGTTTAATGCTGGCAGAAAGTTGCTCATTATCGGCATCCTGATCCATAGAGTCATTATCATCAAAAGATGTATCTTGATAATCTCCAGTAAGCGTCCAGCTCAAGCGAGAAAAATCTTTACCACTTTGCAACGTACCTAATACTGACTCTTTCACGCTATCAGAAAGCTCATCACCTTTGTTTATTTGATCATCGTAGGTATACCGCAATTGAAAATCTGCTGTTTGACCAAGATGCCTAACAATATAAGGGCTAATGGTGTAGTTATATGTTGTTGTGACATTGTCATTCTGGTTAATTGAACTGTTACCCGCTGCAGCGAGTGGATCAATAAGCGATTGATTTGCAAATAGGTCTGCGTCAATAAAAAGAAAATCCTCTATAAGCTCCGCATCAGCATTGGCAGTAATTCTTGGCGAAAAGGCATCTGAATCTCCGCCTGCATTATGGAACTGAAATGCAGCCAGGGCTCGAACATTGGCTCTATTACTCGTACCGGTAATGCTAAAAGAGGGGCTAACAGTCGTAATCAGCTTACTGTCTTTATCATCTTCCTCCAGCTCAACATTATCTGTGTAGGTTTCGCCGACACTAAGCCCAGATTTAGCCAACCATTCGCCAGCCAGCACATCAGATGCCAAAGCAAAACATGTAAAGGCAATAACGCTTACTTTGGCAATATAAAAGTGTGGCTTAATCATCAATCTGCCCCTAACCCGCCTGAGTCCCTGATACCCTGCCCCTATCACTATCGGAGCCGTATCCATATCCATACCCATATCCATACCCATGCAAGTGCCTATCCCATGGGTATTGTTTTGTTTTGTTCAACACCATTCCAATAACTTTATCCTCACCAATCATGCCAATAGCCTGACTAATCATATCCGGAGATGTTTTTTCTGATTCCACAACAAACATAATCTGCCCCATAGAGTTAGCCAAAACACTGGCCTCACTAGTTTGAAGGAAAGGTGGAGAATCAAAAATAATAATTCGATCAGGATAGCGTGCAGATAGCTCTTTCATCAAAGCTTGCATACGTTCACTTGCCAGCAATTCCGTTGAATGCTCATCGGCCTTACCCGCAGGTATAATTTTTATGTTGGGAATATTAGTTGGCAATATAACTTCTTCAAAACCAACACCCCCATGCTCAATAACATCAATAAGGCCCAGAGCACCATCTGGTACCCCAAGCACCTTTCCTGCTGAGGCCTTGGCAATATCAGCATCAACAAAAAGTACTGTTTTATCCTTTTCCATGGATATACTCAACATCAGATTAATGGCAGAAAATGTTTTGCCTTCTCCCTGAAAAGAGCTAGTCACCATTATGAGATTAGCGTTCTCTACCTGCTCAGCCCCTTGGCCATCAACATTCCTGAGTAGGGGCCTCTTAATCCCTCTAAATTCTTCTGCAATCTGACTTTTGGGATTGTGCATAGAAATAAGCCCCATTGATTCTAAATAAGCAAGAGGAAGCTGGTGGACGTTTTTTTGGCTAACTTCAGGTTTATTTGATTGGGGCTCATCTACATCAGCTTTTAACTCGGCCTGGTTCTCAGCCATATCCCAAGCACTTTCAAGCACCGCTGAATCATCAGAAGAATCCATACTATTATTATCGAGGAAAAAATCGGTATCCGCCTGAGCACTTTCAGGAATAGAAAGCATAGAATCCTGCTCAGTTTCCTGAGAAGAATTTTTCTGCGCCAGTTTTTCAACTGCTTTTTCTATCGTGCTCATACCATCCCTTTTTTTGTAACTAAACTGTTTTCTGAAGCCTTACTTAAGCCAAAACCCACTGCTGCCCCAGGTTTAATCCGGCAAACACCACAACCAACAATAAAGCTAATGCTGTGAACTGAAGCTTTTTGAAAAAAGTGCTTCTCATTTCCTCCTGTGTAGGTATGTACGTCACACAACCCAACACTGGCAAACCAGTAATTTTATTTAATGTTCTTCGGTCAGAAATAACTGGCTTGACAATAGACAGCAATAGCGCCAAACCAACACCAACACCCAAAGCAGCAACCAAAACGCCAGCATTCAACAGTAATTTATTTGGCTTGTTCGGCCGCAATGGAACAAAAGGAGGGTCGATAACTTTAAATATTACATCACCAGCTTGCTCTTCCACATCCTCCGAAATATGTGCAGCTTCTCTTCGTTCCAGCAGCTCTGTGTGCTGCTGTGTGATAACCTCATAATCTCGATTTAACTGTGTAAGCTCCGCCTCAATGGCCGGAATTCTATCCACCATACTATTCAACTTTCTCTCACGACGACTATATTCATCCACTCTTACAGAAAGCTCAGCCACACTAGCTTCAGTCTCTGCCAACATACCCCTCATTTGTTGATAAACAGGGCTTTGGCTAAGTCCAGATAGATCAGAAGACTCACCGGCCATCGCCTTTCCAAGCTCAACACTTCGCTCCTCTTCAAGCGCCTCAATTAAACTTTTAATTTGGATAACTTCTGGATGGCGCTCAGTATAACGAGAGCGGAGCTCATCAATTTTCGCCTTTAAAGAATGAATCCGCCCATCTAACGAGGATGAACCCGAGTCACCAGTACCACTGGAAAGAAAAACAGGCTGCTCGCCAGATAGCTGACGCTTTAACTCATTCCTTCTGTTTCTCATTTCGTTCAACCGAAGCCTGGCTTGACTATGCTCCTCCTTGGCAAAGGTTAAACGCTGGAAATAGCCACCAGCTTCCCCGGGTAATATACCTGCATGTTTTTGTTTAAAGTTAGCCAACTCCTTTTCGGCCTCAACCAAGCGGGCTTCATATCCTTCTATTTGTTTATCCAAAAACTCTTGGGCATCGCTGGAGTCACCACGCTTTCCACCCATAGCACTCTCTATAAAAACTGTAATAAGCGCTTGAACCACTTTTTTCGCCATATTCCTGTCTGCATGATAATAAGCCAAGGAATAGAGAGAATAGTTTCGCCTATCTCCAGATAGAGATATAGATTCTTGTAGCTCAGAATAAAGCTTCTCTTTCTGTTTTTCTGTTTGGGCCTGAAGGTCGAGATCCGTCATCCGTGCCAGCTTTTCGAGGTTTGGGCGACTCAGCAGCGTACGGCTCATTAAATGTACTCTCTGAGTAATATTAGGCTGTATCGCTAGCCCCCTCATAAGAGGACGCAAAATATTATTAGTATCTACATGAATACGAGCCGTTGCTGAATACTCTTTCGGTATCTGGTAAACCCAACCCCACCCAACAAGGGCAACCAACCAGGCAATCAGCAGTCCTGCCCAGCGAAAACGCCAAACACCTGCCAGATAGGCAAACAGCTGAGCTAACACATCTTGCATAACTTATTTTTCCCTAACACTCAGAAATATTGTTAAAATCTTAGAACCAAGCTTCAGGGATAATCACAATGTCCCCTGGAAAAAGTGCTATGTTTGCAGAGATATCGCCATCCTCCAACAAATCGCCCAGACGAACATTATAGGAGCTTTGCGCTCCTCCAGAATTGCGCACAAGTACTGCCTTATTACCATCAGCATATTCTGTAAGGCCACCAACTTCTACCATAAGATCCAACAGGGTCATATGCTTTCTAAAAGGGATTTTTAGTGGTTCAGCCGCCTCACCAACAACCCTCACTTGCTGAGAAGGCACACCTTCAAACTCATTAACAATGACACTAACTACGGCGCTTTTTACATATTCGGAATAAGCTGTTTCTATATCTCGAGCAAGCTGTGATGGAGTCTTACCGCTTGCCTCAATATTTTCGACAAGGCGCGTTGAAATTTTGCCATCAGGCCTTACTTCAACATCACTTACAGTCAACTCCTCATTACCCCAGACAAACACTTCCATAGTATCTCCAGGCCCTATTACATAGGTATAATCCGCCTCAAGATTTTTTTGTCCATCGGGTACCTGGGCCAGTTGCGTAGAACCACAACCAAAAAGAGCAATAACAACTGAACCAAGACCAACCAACCGCATAGTTTTTAACGAAAAAGAAATTAAACCAGACACTTTAGAGCCCCTCCATCGAGTGCTTAAATTACCAACTAATGTCGAGTGTACCACGCACTCGAAACCATTGACCAGCAACCTTAATATGCGCTTAAACGCTTTAAATTAGGCGCTATTGTACCAACAACCTACCTCAAACAATCTGCCGTTGGTATACTCTAACTAGCCGCTGAAGATAAATAAGCTACTACTCAGCTCAACTGGTAGAATACTTTTGGTCGACCAAAAATATTCCAGCCAAACGACCAACAAGGTTAGCACCCTACTTATAAAATAAATGCAAAAGCATTTTGGTTATTTTAAAGACATGGCAAAACTGGCCAACAAGCAAGAAAACTGTAAGAAAACGCGACGGTGCGTTTTGTTTTATAGCAAAACGACATATAAATGATTAATCTCGCATATATAGTTCAGTATTTCCAAAATAAACACACTCGGCAATCCAAGGAATAAGGTTAACAACGAGCAATGACAACAACAAACTTTCGAGACCTATCAGCTGGCTTCAAAATATTAGTCGTCATTGAGCTATGCATTTATTTTAGTTCAGTATTCCTCGCCATAGAAGCAAACAACTGGCTGCATTGGTCGAGCCAAGCATTACCAGCAGCTAATGTTATCGCTATCTATGCAATCATCTTTGCTCTTTTAGTTCTTTTGACCTCACTTTCCTTGGGACTTTATAACCCCAGAATGAGGGAAAGCTATCGAAGTGTATTCCGCCGACTAGTGCTTGCTGTTGCCCTTGGGTCAGCAGAATTCACCCTCATCATGTCACTTTTTATAGACGAACAGCCATTTGCAACAGAAATACTGGTTGCCGCAGCAGTAATAGGCTTTGTTTTGGCCAGTCTAGTTCGCTACCTGATATCAGCCTTTGATTTACTCGGTTTTAATAAATCCAATGTATTGGTTCTTGGTACTGGAGAACGCGCCTCTATTATCGAAAGAAGAATGCGACGAAAAGTAGATCGCCACGGCTTTAATTTATTCGGGTTTGTAATCATAGAGCGTGATTCACAAGCAGGTATCCAAAGAGAAAGAAAAATATCTATTGAAAAAGGAGCCTTGTTATCTTTTGTTCTTGAAAATGAAATTGACGAGATTGTTGTAGCTTGTGATGAAAGGCGTAACAACTTACCCCTAGAGGAATTATTTGCCTGCAAAATCCGTGGTATCAACATCATCGACATCCTTGATTTTATTGAAAGAGAAACAGGACAAGTTGCTGTTAACCTTATCTACCCTAGCTGGGTCATCTACTCCAACGGCTTTGCCTCCACCCATTACCTTAGAGAAGCTTTAGACTGGTTTTTCAATGCTGCTATGGCCAGTATTGTTCTTCTGCTGCTATGGCCAGTAATGCTAATGACTGCGCTAGCCATCAAACTTGAAGATGGTTTTAGAGCACCTATTTTTTACTATCAGGACAGAGTTGGTCTTGATGGTCGTGTATTCCAAATTATAAAATTTCGCAGCATGCGAACAGATGCCGAAGCAGAAGGTGCTGTCTGGGCCACCACCAATGACACAAGAGCAACACGTACTGGGAACTTTATTCGTAAGTATCGTATTGATGAACTGCCACAAATTTACAACGTGCTATGCGGAGAGATGGGGTTTGTTGGGCCTAGGCCCGAAAGGCCCGAATTTGTTCAGGATCTTATTCGTGCAATTCCCTATTACAATGAGAGACATAATGTAAAGCCAGGACTCACTGGTTGGGCACAGCTAAAATACCCTTATGGGTCATCAGAGGAAGATTCACAGGAAAAATTGAAATATGACCTTTACTACATCAAACACCGCAGCTTTTTGCTTGATTTGAATATTTTACTTAGGACAGTAGAGATTGTTCTATTTGGCAAAGGCCGTTAATTAACCGTAAAGCTGCAATATTTTCTGCAAAAAATAAAACCTTACAAACCAACTGACGACACCGCTAACTCAGGCTCTTCTCCCAACAAAAAAACCTTAAGACCTTATATTGTATTTTTCAAGAAAATTATAAAGTGTCGGCCGAGTAACACCAAGCAACTTGGCTGCTTCTGATATATTATCATCTGTATTCAACAATGCTCTCTGAATTGCCTGCCGTTCAGCACCTTCTCTCACTTGTCTTAAACTAAAGGGCATCACTTCCTCATCAGAAGGAGATAACTCAAGATCACCCGAGGTAATATAACTATTATCAGCCATAATAATGGCTCGCTTGATTCGGCTTTCTAGCTCACGCACATTACCTGGCCAATCATACGATTCGATTGCAGCAACCGCTTCCTTGTCAAACCCTCGTATAGGCTTACCTAGCTCTTCGTTAAAACGATTCAAAAATGACTTTGCCAACAACAACACATCACCAGTCCGCTCTTTAACTGTTGGAATCTGAATAGTAATTTCACTAATACGGTAATAAAGGTCCTCCCTGAATAGTCCATCCTGTATATGCTGGGCTAGGTTCTGATGCGTCGCACAAATAATTCTGACATCAATGGGAATTTCCTTTCTCCCGCCAACACGCTCAATAACACGTTCTTGTAAAAAGCGCAGCAACTTAGCCTGCAGGTCAAGAGGTAAGTCACCGATTTCGTCCAGAAATAAAGTCCCCTCGTGAGCATATTCAATTTTACCAGGGGTTTGCTTTACCGCCCCAGTAAATGCTCCTTTTTCGTAACCAAACAGCTCGCTTTCCAACAAATTATCAGGGATAGCGGCACAATTGATAGCCACCATTTTCTGATCAGATCTTGGGCTCAAATCATGTAGTGCCCTCGCTATCACTTCCTTTCCGGTACCGCTGGCACCCAATAACAATGTAGTAATATCAGATGGCGCTACTTTTTCTACCATCCGACAAACCTTCAGCATTTCTGGACTGGAGGCAATCACTCCTCGCAGCGGCCATTTAAAACCGCTTTCCTGAAGCTGGCGGTTTTCTTTTTCAAGCTCACAAACACGATAAGCACGCTGGACAATTAATTTAAGAATTTCTGGCTCTACTGGCTTTTGATAAAAATCATAGGCACCACAACCAATTGCCTTAACTGCGTTTGCCCGATCATTATCACCAGTAACAATAATCACCTTTGTTTCTGGCTGCATGGACAAGATAGCCTCAAGTGTCGCCAATCCTTCGGTAACACCTCCAGGGTCTGGAGGAAGACCAAGGTCAAGTAGAACAACGCCTGGTTGATGGCGACGCAACTGGGCAATAGCCGTTTCTCTATCACCACTGACAACGACCTCATAATCATCAAAACACCACCGCAGCTGGCTTTGTAATCCCTTGTCATCTTCAACAATTAACAGCCGCTTATTCGATTCCTTCACTACCAACTCCTTTGACCTCTATATTCTCACTTATGTCTTCATCTGGATAAGCACGCGGCAACACAATTCTAAACGTGGCCCCCTCTCCAGGAATACTGACTACTGAAATATCACCATCAAGAGAACGGATATATTCTCGGCTCTCAAAAGCTCCGACGCCCATTCCCGTTAACCCTTTGGTTGAATCAAACGGCTTAAACAAACGATCTCGCACAAAATCTGGCTCCATACCAATGCCTGTATCTTCTACATCCACTACCACATGGTTATCCTCAGGATTGATTCGCACCAATACACGACCAGTTTTCTCTGTAGCATCCTGAGCGTTTTGAATCATATGGCCAAACACTGTGGCTAATTGCTCTGAATCAGCAAGAACCAAAACCTCATCGTTTGTAAACTTCAACTCTGCTTCTGGCTGTCGCACTTTTGCACCATCAACAACCCTGACCAACAACTCGCCCAGATCGACAAATTTGGCATCAGAACCTCGTTCACCGCTCCTCATCTGCGCCATTAGCCCTGTCATTCTGGCAACAGAATTTTTAACTGTTGCAATAACATCATCAATAAATTCTGGGTTGTGTTTATGCTTCTCTGCATTGGCAACTATGAGTGATTGTTGTGCCAATATATTTTTAAGGTCATGAACAATATAAGCCGACAACCGATTAAATGCCTCAAATTGACGAGACTGCATCAATGCTTGACCCACCTGGTGTTGAGCCAAATGGCTTGCTGCCTGCTGTCCAGCAGTTTTTAATAAATCTCGGTCTTCCCAATTAATTTTTTTCTGCAGTTCAGAACGCTTAACTAGGATAAAACCAATACACCCCCCCTTAAATATTAAAGGAACAATAAGCCAGGCATTGGGTATCGATAACAGCCAATCTGGTATTGATAGCCCCTCATACAGATCAGGGTTCTCTTCATATTCATCAAAATCAACCACCCATTGTGTCCTCTCCATGAATGCTACCAAAGAGGATAGTGAGGATGCATTCATTGATGCAACCTCGGGCATATGCCATCGAGTAGTCAGGGTATATTGACCTGCTTCAGTTTTTTCCCAAAGCATCCCACCATTACTTTCCGTCAAGTTAATAATTGACTGAATAATACGTTCAGGAACACTGTCCACACTGCCTGCTAAATTTTGAGTAAACTTTAGCCACTCATCACGATAATCATGCTTATAGGAAAAAAAGTGTTTACTCAGAAAAACCCGAGCTTTTGCCCGAATTTTGTCTGAAAATAAGAGAGTAAGAAGTAGAACACCGGCTCCAAAGAAGAAGGATATCTGTAACAGGCTGCCCCAAGTGCCTCCATAAAAACGAATAAAGTAGCCAACTACGGCCATCAATAGCAAGTAGGCCCCTGCCCCCATTATAGTGGCGGTATGAAATACCACGTGGCGAGAGACATGAATATCCAACTCATACTTTGGGTTTCGAGCAATTGCAATTGCGATCAAGGGCACAGCCATACCATTGACAATACCCCGAGCCTCCCAAATGCTTAAACTGATTTGCTTAAACAACAGTGCATCTGAGTACATAAAAAAGTCATAGGCAAAGATACAACCAACACCAAGACATAGAAATTTTGCTGCCCAGCGCTGGCTGGCACTTGAGTTTCTAAATATCTGCTCAATCAACGTCATCCCGGCTATTGCAAGAGTCACCCAGATAACAAGAACTGAATCCCTCAGAAAACCATCAGGTAGATTAATAAGCTTAGAAAAAGCAGGAATGGTAAAGAGCGTTGCTACAACAAGTAAGGATAAGAAAAGCACCATAGCCCAGCGGAACAAACTAGAATGTTTAGTGCTTTTATCTACTTTCTCATCCAGTGCTCCTAATAAAAAAAGGCACCAGGATGCACCTCTTGCCAACTCGGCCAGCTGCAACACTTCAAAGGATAATTGAACACCAAGCTCACCAGCACTAATCAAACCAGCCCAAACAACGGAGGCTATTCCAGCAAGAACTATCCATGCACCCTGGGAACGACCACGCCAGGAAAAAACTAATAGCGTTGCCAGCACCAGATAGGCCGCAAAAGCGAATAAATAGCTAACAGCTCCAATATTCACGGAAAGAAAGTCCATCTTGTCAAAATTTTACAAACATCCATTTGTTATTATTCTCATTGAATTAACTTCACAGCAATTTAAAGGGGTAGATGACACAATCATCCACAGAGCCTCTGTAGATCGAGTGAAATATTAACACTATACTCACCAACTATTGTGGGAGAGAGTTACAGCACGACCACCCTTGTACCACTTGTTATTATTGTTGAGAATCATTTAACACTAAAAATGACAAATTCATCACATACAATCTGGCAGTGATCACCCTATCATAGCCGGACAAACCAAACATATTGATCCATAAAAAGGAATATCTGTTGTCTTCATATAACAACACAAAAGAAAGCCTTATCAAGAAACCAAAAACTTGGCTGGTAACTGGTGTGGCAGGCTTCATTGGCTCCAATTTATTGGAAACTCTACTTAGCCTAGGACAAACTGTAGTAGGCATAGATAATTTTTCTACAGGCCACCAATCCAACCTCGATGCTGTGCAAAAAATATCCGGTGAAAAATGGCAAAATTTTTCCTTTTATGAGGCAGATATTCGAGATTTAGATGCCTGCCAAAAGGCCTGCAATGGTGTTGACCTTGTGCTTCACCAAGCAGCTTTAGGCAGTGTTCCAAGATCCATTGAAGACCCGATTAAAACCAACGATTCGAACATCAACGGTTTTTTAAATATGCTTATCGCCGCCAGAGATAATAAAGTTCGGCGTTTCGTTTATGCGGCATCTTCTTCTACCTATGGTGATCATCCAGGCTTACCCAAAGAAGAAGATAACATCGGTAAACCGCTCTCCCCCTATGCGGTCACAAAGTACGTCAATGAACTCTATGCCGATGTTTTTGCAAAAACTTACAACATGGAAACCATGGGCTTACGCTACTTTAATGTCTTTGGGCCCAGGCAAGACCCCAATGGCGCCTATGCCGCAGTGATCCCCAAATGGCTGAACAATCTTTTGACAGAAGAGCCCTGCCATATCAATGGTGATGGGGAAACCTCTCGTGATTTTTGCTATATAGACAACACCGTGCAAGCTAATTTATTAGCTGCAACTACCGACAATCCAAATGCCATAAACCAAGTTTACAATGTAGCTTTTGGCCAGCGTACCACGCTTAACGAACTCTATGACTCCATGCGAACTATTCTTGCAGAGAAGCATGACTATATTGCTAAAGCCGAACTCATATACCAGGATTTTCGTACTGGAGATGTCAGACATTCTTTAGCTGATATATCCAGAGCTGCCACACTCCTGGGTTATTCTCCTAGCCATAATGCACAAGAAGGCTTAAAGGAAACAGCAGAGTGGTTTATGAACAAGAATTTAACCGTTAATAATTAATGTAGAAATAAGGGATTACTGTGAAAACGATTGCTGTTGTAGGTTTAGGATACGTAGGGCTGCCGCTTGCCGTCGCTTTTGGCAAAAAAGGTAAAACTATTGGCTTTGATCTAGATGAAAGAAAGCTTTCTGACTACCGTCAGGGCATTGACCCCAGCGGAGAGGTAGAGCCAGAAAATCTAAAGGCGGCTTCAGGACTCGAATTTACCAATAACCCCAACAAACTTGCTGAAGCTGAAGTTATCGTCGTCGCCGTACCCACACCTATCGACAATGCTCACAGACCTGATTTAAGAGCACTAAAAGGTGCATGTACAACCATTGCCTCGAACTTATCACCAGGCAGCATCGTCGTTTTTGAGTCTACGGTTTACCCAGGCTGCACTGAGGAAGAATGCGTCCCAATCCTAGAATCTATATCTGGCATGAAGTGGGCAGGAAGCCCTGGAAGCGAAACCAATGCAGCGTCAACAGGATTCTACATTGGCTACTCTCCCGAGCGTATTAACCCTGGGGACAAAGAGCGTCGGCTAGAGACCATTGTCAAAGTAGTATCCGGCGACACAGAAGAAACATTAAAGACTGTCGCCAAGGTGTACGAAAATATTATTACCGCGGGCGTTTATCGTGCCGGCAGTATTAAAGTAGCAGAAGCTGCAAAAGTTATCGAAAACACTCAGCGTGATTTAAATATTGCCTTAATGAATGAGCTATCTCTGATATTCCACAAAATGGACATTGATACTCTAGACGTACTCGAAACTGCAGGCACTAAATGGAACTTCCTACCTTTCCGCCCTGGGCTGGTAGGCGGGCACTGTATTGGTGTCGACCCTTACTATTTAACCTACAAAGCCGAAGCCGAAGGGTATCACCCTCAAGTCATTTTAGCTGGACGACAAACCAACGATGGCATGGGTAAATATATAGCCGAACAAACCGTCAAGCAGCTGGTAAAACGTGGTCATGCCGTCAACGGAGCAAACGTTGTTGTACTCGGCCTAACATTTAAAGAAGACTGTCCCGACCTTAGAAACTCTAAAGTAGAAGACATTCTTGCCGAACTTAGAGAATATCAATGCAATGTTATTGTCCATGACCCTATGGCTGATTCAGCAGAAGCCATGGAAGAATATAGTGTTGAACTAACGCAGTGGGATGATATAAAAAATGCTACGGCTGTTATTCTTGCAGTAGCTCACAACCACTACAGACAACTTCAACCCGATGACTTCCAAAGTATCATGGCAGACAACTCAGTCATTATGGATGTCAAATGCACTTTAGATCGCGATGCATTCATCAAAGGTAAAACTGATATTTGGCGACTTTAAACCGATCAATGGCACCCAGCTCAACGTCACATAGATTAGAATACCTAGTGTCAATATTTTTTACACAACGTATAAAAGCGTAATCTAAGATTCAAAAAATCTCAACAAAAACAAGGTGTAAAAAAATAGGCATGCTTATTGCTTGACCTTATAAATGAAAGGAATATTTGAGCCCTAACACTGAACAACAAGGGCGTTTTGGAGCTAAAAATGACCATCGACAACAAAAATTCAGAAAAAACTGCTGCGCACGATACGTCAGTTTCAAAACAAAGACGTACTCTCATAAAAGCATCAGCCGCCACACCACTGGCTGCCACCCTTTTCTCAGGTTCAGCATTAGCCACTAGCAGCCTAGCATGCATGGGTGGTGACTTTTCCAACAAGAAATTTGTAGAAAATGGAAATAGCATCAATGGTGATACCGCCGTACGTATTGCCGTAGATTACTATAAACGAGTTACCAAACCACCAGGCCCTGGTAATAACTTCCCCCACGACTTATACGACATTGAAGGCACTCTATATCACAATAGCGGGAGCAGCCACAGCCGCTCTATTATTACCGACAAGATACTAGCCGATCACTACGATAAAACAACTGCCTACGTATTAGTTCTCTACTCATTTGATAACGGCTGTACAACCGAGCTTGGACCTTGGCCTAAAGTACAACTTGCTACCGATGGTGGTAATGGCACACCAATTACTGGATCATGCTTAACATCTATTGCTGTAAGTGACTCCTGCAACATTATTTAATCTATAATCATTACTCTGTCGCATACACTGGCAATAGCTGATGAAAAATTTTTGGGCTGCTTGCTCATCTTCATATCTATGCACAGCCTCATTTGAGGAAGCTTCTTTTTACTACTTTCGACCCACAGGGGAAACGCATTTACTTAATGCGTTTCCTCGTGAAATAGTTGATCTTGTATCAAAACAAACGCTAACATCAGATACCATAGCGGAAAAATTAGCCGCCCTATGTGATGAAGAAAATTCTATTGCTTGGCAACAAAAAATCACTGAGGTTCTCTCAGATCTTAAAATGCTTGGACTCGTAGTTGAAATCGATTCATGAAGCTTTCAGATATCCCTCCAAAAGAACTTCGAAAAAAAGCCCGAGAAGAAGGTATTCGATTTAAAACAGGGCCGTTCCCTGTAAGGCTCAAAACAGATATTCCTGAACTCATTGATACACTACACTCAATGTATGGCCATGCATCATTACTTTGTAATAATGAAGTATCCCAATTCCACATAACAATTGCACAAAAATCAGGCCTCAGGCGGTGGCTAAAACCCCAAGCCATTTTTTCTATTGATGGTATAAAACCTTTTGAGCCCTACCCCTTAAGCCACGCCTTCCCACTGTTTGAATGGGGCCTTAACTGGTGTATTGGCACAACGGCTCATAACAATTTAATGCTACACAGTGCTGTTGTTGAAAAAAATGGTATAGGTCTTATTCTACCTGCCATGCCTGGGTCAGGGAAAAGCACACTTTGCGCGGGACTCACTAGTCGTGGATGGCGCCTATTGTCAGATGAATTTGGTATTCTTAGGCATTCTGATGGACAACTTCTACCCATTCCCAGAGCCGCCCCCTTAAAAAATGACTCTATAGAAATCATTCGCCAATATGCACCAGAAGCTGTTCTAGGGCCAATTTACGAAAAGACTAGAAAAGGCACTGTTTCTCACATGGCACCTCCACCAAACAGCCTAGAACTCCAAGAGCAAACGGTGACACCCAAATTTGTTGTTTTTCCAAAATATCAAAAAGGTGCTGAAACCCGGCTCACCCCCCTGGTAAAAAGTGCGGCTTTCACTCGACTCACTAACAATGCCTTTAACTATCAAGTGACGATGGAGCAGGGGTTTCAAAGCATGGCAAGACTCGTGGAAAACACCCAATGTTTCGATTTTATTTCTGGGGATCTTGATGAAGCCGTCATTACATTACAAACATTATTGGAGCATGAATGAGCTTGCTCACCGATGTTATACAGCAGCCGCAACAACTGGGTGAATTATCCCAGCAAGAATGGGATCAATTACTCCGTTTTTCAAGGTATGCCAAAGTCACGGCCACTCTCCATGAACATGTAAAACAATTAGAATTAAGAGATCAGATCCCTCAAAGTGCCCTCAATTTTCTTGATGCTGAACAGGTCAGGAGTTCTTATATGCAACTTCAGGCAAAAAGAGAACTCCACGAAATTGAACAAGCACTGGCGGGCACAACATATCCGGTCATATTGTTAAAGGGGGCCGCATACATTGCCGGTAATTTAGCACCTGCTTCAGGACGCAGGCTTTCTGATATAGACCTTATGGTTCCCCAAAAAAACCTTGAAGAAATAGAACACAAGTTATTGGATGCAGGCTGGACAACCAAAGATGATCTGAGTGATTACGACCAAAACTATTACCGTGATTGGTCGCATGAAATCCCTCCACTACACCATCCGCTTCGGTGTCTTGAAGTAGATATTCATCACAATATTTCTCCCCCGACTTCAGCAATAAAAATAAATGCAGACTTGCTCTTTGGGCATGCAACACAAATAACGCAAAGTCGATTCAGTGTCTTATGTCCACAAGATATGTTTTTACACAGCGCCACTCACTTATTTATGAATGATGAACTTCGGGGAGGGTTAAGAGATCTGATGGATATGCATTTATTATCAACAAAAAGCCCTAATGCTTTTTGGCCAGGACTATCGGAACGAGCAAATCAGCTTGGGCTAAGCCGGCCTCTTTATTATGCTGTTACAGCACTGCAAGATATTTTGGAAACACCAATTCCCGCTGAAACACTAGAAGAGGTGAATCAATCTGCGCCCAATGCTTTATCTAGACAGTTAATGCATAAATTAGTCACTAGACAATTAGCCCCAAGCAATCCAGAGCAGCTGCAAGCACCATTTACCCAGTGGTTGCTTTTTATCCGATCCCACTGGGTACGCATGCCACCCAAAATGCTTTTAAAACATTTATCGTATAAGTGGTGGAAAAAACTAACTTCCTCTGAAAATATGTCTAAATAAGTTTTAAATTTATTCTAATTTCATTAAATTTAGTCAGACACTACAAATGCGACACCGCCATTAAAACCATTAGTCCGATCTAAACAATAGAGTTCTTTAAAGCCACTACAATCACCATTAAGGCCAAACATGGTAGATGAACGGTGTAATTACCCGACAAACCTTCTATCTACGCATTGTTACCCTACGGCTGCCATTTTATACTTACCAGTATGACAATTAGCCCTTGAGGCACAACACTCCATGTACGATCAATTCTACAACCTAAAAGCAGAACCTTTTAAATTAAGCCCTGACCACAGGTTTTGCTTTAGTCACCGCAGCTATGCAAAAGCGAAAGCTTATATGCAGTATGCTTTTCAGCGCGCGGAAGGATTTGTGATGATCACAGGGAAGCCTGGCACAGGGAAAACAACTCTGGTTAGCGACCTGGTTGAAAGTCTACCTACTGATAAAGTAAATGTAGCAATGCTGGTCTGCACTCAACTGGAGGCAGATGACCTTTTGAGAATGGTGGCTGATGCTTACGGAGTGCCATCAGATACAGACAGAAAATCTGACATACTTCAGCAACTCACAAAAGTATTTACCGATGCCTATAAATCAGGGCGTCGTGCTTTATTAATTATCGATGAGGCACAGGACTTATCTCTCTCTGCACTTGAAGAGTTACGCCTCCTGACGAATTTACAGTTGAATCGGCAGCCTCTATTGCAGATTTTCCTACTAGGCCAGGAAGAACTGAGAGATATGGTTCAACAACCAAGTATGGAACAAGTACACCAACGCCTTGTAGCTGCCTGCCATATTCAACCATTGAAGGAAGATGAAACCAAAGCCTTCATTAAGCACCGATTGAAACAGGTGGGCTGGAAAAGTGATCCTGCTATTAGCGAAGCTGTTTACCCGGTAATCCATCGAATCAGCCACGGTATTCCACGTAGAATCAATATGATTTGTAGCCGTTTGTTCTTACATGGCTGCGTAGAAGAGCGTCATCAATTGAGTATCAATGATGCAAAAGTTGTTCTCACCGAAATTCAGCATGAACAATTAACGTCCAAAAATATTCCTTCAGATCTCGATTTTGACGTTCCCGACCAATATGAAAAACCAGATCTTGCTTCAGTAGAAACAATTGGTAACTCAGCCAAGCCTGACTTTAAAAAAAAAGTCTAACTAAATCAGTAGAAACTGCTGAAGACAACACAAAGCCGACTAAACCATCCAATAAAATTCTCTACAATCTAACCACACCTGATACTGAAAAAACTCATACGGGACCAGATACAAGAAAAGGCGAGCGGCGGTCAGGCAAAGAACGCCGAGCCGAGCTAAGATTTGAGCCCAACAAACAAGACCGCAGACAAGACCCAGGTCGCAGAGGAGAAGACAAAGGATCCCTCAAACACCCACGACGATTTTGGAAAAAAAACTAATCTACTTATATTTTATTCCCTTTTCACCAATCATTTCCCATCAAAATCTTGTACAAGAACAGCATACACTTAGCGGGCAAAATCTAGCGACTAAAGACCTACAAAATTAATTTCATCATTTATAAATACCCCATTCAAATCAATCATTCGTGTGATTATCCGCACAATCTACCTTTTAGCTATTGTGCCCATCTAACGAACGGGTAAAATCTTGTTCCAAATTCATTTTACGAGGAAGGTAAAGTGTACGTAGACCAGGCAACCCAAGAGCAGTTACAACAGTGGCGCACAGAACTTACGAGCCAACATGAGACTTTTAAAGCTAGCAGCCTAAATCTAGACCTTACCCGAGGCAAACCATCTTCCAGCCAGCTCGATCTGGCCAATATACTCGACGGTGCCCTCGAAGGTAACTATATCTCTGACAGTGGCACAGACACTCGTAACTATGGTGGACTAACCGGGTTACCTGAGATGAGAGCACTAGGTGCTGAAATACTAGGTGTTGATCCAACAGAAGTGTTGGTAGGTGGTAATAGCAGCCTAACACTCATGTATTTTAACCTGCTATTTGCATGGCAGTTTGGTCCCAGCGGACTTGATCAGGATGGTAAGAGCTCTGCGTGGAAAGATGAAGGAGCCGTTAAATTCCTTTGCCCAGTACCAGGCTATGATCGCCATTTTGCTATCTGTGAAGAATTGGGTATCGAAATGATCAATGTCGCCATGGATGAAAATGGCCCTGACATGGATCAGGTTGAGGCACTTGTCGCGAGTGACTCCAGTATCAAAGGTATCTGGTGCGTCCCCAAATACTCTAACCCTACCGGCTGTATTTATAGCAACGACACGGTTGAACGACTGGCAAAACTCGGCACTATCGCCCCCACCAATTTTCGGGTTTTCTATGACAATGCCTATGCAGTACATGACTTGTCAGAGCCGGCGTCCGAACTGCCAAATATTATGGAGTACTGCCGAAAACATGGCACCGAAAACAGTGTGCTCCAGTTTACATCTACCTCAAAAGTAACCTTTGCCGGTGCAGGCGTTGCTTTTATGGCCAGCTCTGAAGACAACTTAAAAGTTGTACAACGCCACCTAGGTATTGCCTGTATCGGGCCAAATAAAGTTAATCAGTTGCGTCACCTCAAAGTGATTAAGAACCTATCTGATTTAAAAACCCATATGAAAAAACATGCATCACTGCTTCGCCCAAGGTTTGCTTGTGTTTTGGAACACCTAAAGCAGAATTTTTCAGATTCAGATTTAGCCCAATGGAACTCACCTGAAGGTGGCTATTTTATCTCCTTTGATACCAGGCCTGGACTTGCCAATGAGGTTATCAGGCTATCAGCTGAAGCCGGTGTAAAACTGACACCTGCTGGAGCGACCTTCCCCTACGGCAACGACCCAGAAGATAAGAATATTCGTCTGGCTCCTTCATTCCCTTCAGTCGAAGATATTGATGCTGCGATGGCAATTTTCTGTAATTCAGTAAAACTTGCATCAGTTCAGCAAAAACTGGAAAAATAGACGTACAACGTACTTTTGTATAGAACATAAAAAAGGGCCACATATTAATGGCCCTTTTTTAGTTCGCTTTCTTTGTTAGTCGCCCTTGGGCTTGGGAACCGCTCCGGAAAATGGAAATTGTGTGACATTCCCACCACCTTTTACTTCAGTAATTTTACAAGCACCTTCTTTTTCCACTTCATCAATTCGCACAACCGCATGCAACGGGATAAAACTTCGCTTGATGGATGAAAATTCACTTTTCAATTTTTCTTCAGCCGGATCAACAATCATCTGACTACGCTCACCAAAGACAAACTCTTCCACTTCCAGAAAGCCCCACAGATCACTCTGGTATACCTGGCGGGCATACATTTCATAAACCTCGCCCTGGTTTAAGAAAATAATTTTATAAATCGCATCTGCAGACATCTAAAAAGCCCGAAATCCAAGTTGATAGAGAAAATTTTAATAAGGCCGGAAATGATAGCATAAATTGTCTTATAAGCCCTTATTATGGGCTTTACCCTACCATCCAGCTATAATGCGCTGTCTACCGACACACCAAATGTATTTAACATTTAGTCAAACCTGATTAGATAACCATTTTGGAAAAAGCACCCCGAACCAGATTAAAAAAATAATGCCTGAAAATAACGTTAAAAAACTGCACATTGTCACTCATGGCTGCCAAATGAATGAATATGATTCGGCAAGAATGCGTGATTTGTTAGGTGACAGTCACCAGATGGTTACAACAGAAAACCCCGAGGAAGCTGACGTACTGCTACTTAACACCTGCTCTATTCGGGAAAAGGCTCAGGAAAAAGTTTTTCACCAGCTTGGGCGCTGGAAACACTTAAAAGATAAAAACCCTGATTTGATGATCGGGGTTGGTGGTTGTGTCGCCAGCCAGGAGGGCGATGCCATTGCAAAACGCGCGCCTTTTGTCGATTTGATTTTTGGCCCCCAAACTCTGCACCGACTGCCAGAAATGATGAGCGCGAAAAAACAGCAAGATGGCACCACCATTGTAGATATCAGCTTTCCAGAAATTGAAAAATTTGACCACCTGCCACAACCGGATGCCGACGGTGTTTCAGCTTTTGTCTCTATCATGGAAGGCTGCTCAAAATACTGTACTTTTTGTGTTGTCCCTTATACCAGGGGGGAAGAAGTTAGCCGTCCCACCACTGATGTATTGGCAGAAGTTGCGCACCTTGCAAATCAAGGTGTTAGGGAGATCAACTTATTGGGGCAAAACGTTAATGCCTACCGTGGCGATATGCCCAATGGCAATATTTGTGACCTGGCAGAGCTGATCACCTATGTGGCAAAAATTGATGGTATAGATCGTATCCGGTACACCACATCACATCCGGTGGAATTTTCAGACAGCTTGATTGCAGTTTATGCCGAAGTGCCAGAACTGGTGAGCCATCTTCATTTACCGGTACAAAGTGGTTCAGACCGTATATTGGCTTCAATGAAACGTGGCCACACTATGCTGGAATACAAGTCCAAAATACGTAAGCTTCGTCAACTTCGCCCTGAAATTAGTATTTCTTCTGATTTTATTGTTGGATTCCCTGGTGAAACAGAAAAAGATTTTGAAGACACTATGAAGCTAATCCACGAGATTGGTTTTGATCATAGCTTTAGCTTTATTTATAGCGCTCGCCCCGGCACTCCAGCCGCAGATTTACCTGATAACTCCACAGAGCAACTAAAAAAGCAGCGTTTGCAAATCTTACAAGACCGAATTAACCAGAACGCCATTTCCATCAGTCGTCGAATGGTCGGAAATACAGAAACTGTTCTGGTTTCAGGTATTTCAAAAAAGGATCCAGGACAACTTCAAGGCCGAACGGAAAACAACCGTGTGGTTAACTTTTCCTCTTCAGATCATGGGCTTATCGGTAATTTCATCCAGGTAGAAATCACTGAAGCACTACCCAACTCTCTACGCGGCACTTTAGTAACAGACTAGCAGCAAGGGCAACATATACCGAAAGTTAAGGCCCTTTCATCATAAAAATGAAACCAAAGTGCTATATTTTGATATATAAAGCACCAGCAAAGGTATTTTCAGTTGTGGATAAAGGCTATATGCTAAGAACATCTCAACCAGCCTCGCCCCAGAGGGCGGCCTATTGGAAAATTTGAATACACAGTTAGCAACACACACCATTACCCTTGAACCCAGTGATGCCAAGCGCCTAGCAACTCTTTGTGGCCAATTCGACGAACATCTCCGACAAATTGAACAACGCTTAAATATTGAAATCAGAAACCGTGGCAACATTTTTGCTCTCTACGGTGATCGCACCCATGCTCATGCCGCAGGGAAACTTCTAAACAATCTGTATCAAGAAAACACCATCAACGGCGACTTAACACCAGATCAAGTACACCTGGCCATTCAACAAACGAGCTTCGAATCATCTATGGATAAGCCCAACACTGGCAATAAAAAAGCAGCATCCACATCCAGTACCGAGAATGTGGAAAGCTTTCCTGTTATCCGCACAAAAAAATGCAATATCAAACCCCGCGGTGTAAACCAGCAACGTTACGTCCGTGCGATACAGGCCCATGATATTAATTTTGGTGTGGGCCCAGCAGGTACAGGTAAAACCTATCTCGCTGTGGCATGCGCTGTGGAAGCATTATTAAGAGATGACGTGGAACGAATTTTACTGGTTCGCCCTGCTGTAGAGGCAGGTGAAAAACTTGGCTTTCTGCCTGGTGACTTAAGCCAGAAGGTAGATCCATACCTGCGCCCACTCTACGATGCCCTTTATGAAATGCTCGGCGTTGAAACCGTAGCAAAACTTATAGACCGCAATATTATTGAAGTAGCGCCTCTAGCCTACATGCGTGGCCGAACTCTAAACAATTCCTACATCATTCTCGATGAAAGCCAGAATACGACAAAGGAACAAATGAAAATGTTTCTGACTCGTGTGGGATTTAGCTCTACAGCTGTTATCACCGGCGATACATCTCAAATCGATTTGCCAAGGCGTGATCAGTCGGGGCTACTTCATGTGTGTGATGTGCTCCAAGAGGTGGAAGGCATCAGCTTCTCATTCTTTAGCTCCAAAGACGTCGTTCGTCACCCCTTGGTAGCCCTTATCGTCGATGCCTACGATGCTCATGAACAAGCCCATGGGAACTCTTATGAGAAACCCCATGGAAAGAACAGTCATGAGAAGAAAAGTGAAGAATAAACGAAACTAACTCTCACAATGAAACTCACTATTTATATGGACAATGCGTCCTCCTGCCAGGGTATTCCTGACGAACCCGCTGTTCAGCAGTGGGTTAGTGCTGCTTTGTCCGACCAAAAAGGCGAAGCCGAATTAAGTATCAGGGTAGTAGATGAAGATGAAAGTGCCGAACTAAATATGCGTTATCGCAACAAGCAGGGGCCTACCAATGTATTATCCTTTCCTGCGGATCTTCCAGAATCATTACAAGAGCTATTACTAGAAGAATCACTACAATTGCCTCTACTTGGAGATCTGGTAATCTGTGCACCAGTTGTTGAGCGTGAAGCCCAACAACAAAACAAACCCCTTAAAGCACACTGGGCACACATGCTGGTACATGGCAGTCTACATTTGATTGGCTATGACCATATGAACGGCCAGGAAGCAGAGCTAATGGAACAACTGGAAACCAATATCCTAATCAACCTTGATTTCCCACCCCCTTACGAGCAACCGCCTGGAGCGATTGACACCCAATGACAGATGAAGATTCAAGCAATTCTCTTGGGAAAAAAAGCCCCCTAGAAAAAAATAGCTCTCAAGAAAGAACCTGGCTCGACAAATTTACCAATGTCTTCTCCTCAGAACCCCAATCAAAAGAGGAGTTTTCTCTACTGCTACGTGCAGCTCATGAAAACAACATCATTGATCATGATGCTCTGGAAATTATTGAGGGCGCTCTGGACGTTTCCGACAAGCAAGTTCGGGAAATCATGATCCCTCGCTCACAAATGGTGGTCATACAACAAAACACCTGCCTGGAAGATATTCTCAAACTAGTCATTGAATCAAGCCATTCCCGCTTCCCTGTTATCGGTGAATCTACCGACGATATTACTGGAATTCTTTTGGCCAAAGAACTTTTACCGCTGCTACTTAATGGCCAAGAAAGTTTTGATATTAACAATGTAGTACGCCCTGCCGCAGTGGTTCCAGAGAGCAAACGCCTCAATGTTCTACTCCGGGAGTTCCGTGAACAACGCTATCACATGGCAGTGGTAGTCGATGAATATGGCGGCATTGCAGGACTAATCACCATTGAAGATATCCTTGAAGAAATTGTCGGCGAGATCGAGGATGAAACCGATGAAGAAGAACAAGATGGCACCATGATTCGCCCACAACAAGATGGCAGTCATTTAATTGATGCGTTAACCCCCATTGAAGATTTTAACGAACACTTTGATGCCAGCGTTAACGATGATGAGTTTGACACCATTGGTGGAATTATCGTTCAAGCCTTTGGCAGAATGCCAGAGGTAGATGAAACCATCGAAGTTAACGGTTTTACCTTTCGAGTGGCAGAAGGTGATAGCAGGCAAGTGAAGTTACTTGAGATGCAGGTAACAAGTTAACGACTCACCATTCTTTTTTTACCTTATCTTTTTATCTTATTATTGCCTACCTATGTTCTAGTGGCTAATCAGGAAACTTACAGGTCATGATTCCCAAAAAAGCAACCAAACATGACTTCAAAGCCGGCCTTATAGCTATTTTTCTTGGCGCACTCATACCTCTATCTATGGCTCCCTTTAACTGGTGGCCGCTGGGAATTTTATCCATTGCTGGGTTCTCTGTACTCCTCTGCGGGCAACAATTACCAAAAAGTTATACAAACACTGAACATACAAAGAAGTTGTTTTTCCGTAGCCTGTGCTATGGCCTAGGAATTTATGCTGTTGGCGCATCCTGGATTTTTGTAAGCATCCATGAATATGGTGGCGCAAGCGTTGCACTATCATTGTTGCTAATCATCCCGTTTATTATTTTTTTGGCATTACTATTGGCAGCACCTGTTTCAGTTTTTGCAAAAGTACTTCGTGTGGCCCCCACTGCCACATCGACTACCTCATCAGTAAATAACCCCATCTTCCTCGGTATCACCATGCTGTTGGTCTTCCCTAGCCTATGGACTCTTGGTGAATGGTTTAGAGGTTGGGTATTTAGCGGCTTTCCCTGGCTCTATTTGGGCTATGCCCACACAGACACTTGGCTATCTGGCTGGGCACCCATTACTGGCGCACTTGGCATAAGCTGGATAACAGCTTTTTGTGGTGCATTGTTAGGGTTATACATAAGATTTGGATTACTCATCACATCAGGAAAAGACGCTAGAAATGAAAAAATAATAGCTGGGTTAAAAGTGCCTGCTATTACACTCTCTGGCGGCACACTTGTAGCAATACTGTTTTGGCTGGGAGGCACATACTTTCAGCATGTCACTTGGACAAAACCCACAGGCAAACCGCTCTCCATTGGACTAGTGCAACCCGCCTTACCACTCTCAATAAAATGGGATCCCCATAAACTGCCAGAAATTTTTCATCAATATCGAACAGATACAGAAAAACTGTTAAAAAATGATCTGGTTATTTGGCCCGAATCGGCTATTCCAAGATTTCACCATGAGGTTACAGGCTATCTAGATCCTATTGTTTCTGAAGCAAACGATACCAATACAGCATTAATTACTGGAATCCCAACGGCAGAAAATACCCCCAACGATGGCAGAGATAATACCGACAGCTTTTTTTCAAGTTATTACAACTCGGTCATTGGTTTAGGAAATGCCTCAGGCACCTATCACAAACAACATTTAGTACCTTTTGGTGAATATGTTCCTTTCGAAAAATGGCTGCGAGGGACCATTGCCTTCTTTGACCTGCCCATGTCAGCTTTTAAGTCCGGGCCAGAAAAACAACAACCAATTACTGCTAAGGGCGCCATAATAGGAACGGCTATTTGCTATGAAATTGCCTATTCAGAACTAGTCAGAAAGTCCGCATTAAAGGCAAACCTACTGCTGACGTTGAGCAACGACACTTGGTTTGGAAAATCTATTGGCCCAAAACAACACTTCCAAATCGCACGAATGCGCGCCATTGAAAATAGAAAACCACTTATTCGAGCCACCAATGATGGTATCAGCGCACTAATTACTGCCGATGGCAAAGTCAGCGCTACCATTCCATCCTACAGGCGCGACATACTCGAAGGAACATTGGAGCCCCGAGATGGAATTACACCCTTTGGGCAATATGGCTCTAACCCTATCCTGCTGATATCCTTTTTTTGTATCTTCATGGCACTACTCAGAAAATCTATCTGGGTCTCAAGAACCCTTTAGCCTATAATTACCGGCTTTTAGCTGCGTGCTTTCCGGCATAGCTCTTTATTAAACGCCCCAACCTAATCAAGAAGACTAATGAAAGACCAATATCATCCTGCAGAGATTGAACGAGCTGCTCAAGAATTCTGGGCCAAGAACCAGGCTTTTGAAGTTACCGAAGACACCAGCAAAGAAAAATACTATTGCCTGGCCATGTTTCCCTACCCCAGTGGCAAACTGCATATGGGGCATGTGCGCAACTACACCATTGCCGATGTGATCTCCCGCTATCAGCGAATGCTGGGTAAAAATGTTCTACAACCTATGGGTTGGGATGCCTTTGGTCTGCCCGCTGAAAATGCGGCAATCAAACACAACACTGCACCGGCCAAGTGGACCTACGAAAATATCGAGTACATGAAAAGCCAACTCAAACAACTTGGCTTTGGTTACGATTGGTCTAGGGAGCTGGCCACCTGCAAACCTGAGTACTATAAATGGGAGCAGTGGTTCTTTACCCGGTTATATGAAAAGGGGCTGGTCTACAAAAAAACAGCCGCAGTTAACTGGTGCCCCAATGATCAGACTGTACTAGCCAATGAACAAGTAATTGATGGC
>Ga0209345_10000801_pt1 | contig 40391 bp, 50 predicted proteins | sample Cruoilmetagenom7_FD_187294 | JGI IMG/M metagenome (GOLD analysis project Ga0209345, IMG submission 187294) | Oil polluted marine microbial communities from Coal Oil Point, Santa Barbara, California, USA - Sample 7 (SPAdes) (version 2) | ecosystem: Environmental > Aquatic > Marine > Oil seeps ...
ATTTTGATTCGCGCCCCCGACCCTCGTGCGATTTTTGAGATTTGGTGTCAGGTACGATGTATTTTTTTTAAACAAAATTGGACTGATTAAAAAATGAGCATAGTTATTAAAGATGATTTTAAAAATTTATTGCCGGCTCTTGCTGACGAACAGCGCCGAGGGCTCGAAAAAGATATTTTGGCAAAAGGGTGTTTATCCCCTCTAATAATTTGGAACGGGGTTTTACTGGATGGACACAATCGGTATGAGATTTGTGAAAAGTATAATATCGAATATCAAACTCGGAATATGGAGTTTGCGGATGAGACTGCCGCGAAGGTATGGATTTTTACGCATCAGGCGAATCGTCGAAATTTGACGGTATACGAGCGTGCGAAAATCGCGCTACAATTTGAAACCTATTTTCGAGAACGGGCTTGTGAAAATCAATCGGCGGGGGTTTGTCAGAATTCTGACAAAGGTATCGATACGAAAAAGGAACTCGCAAAATTAGCAGATACGAGTCACGATACGCTGGCGCGAGTACACGCTATTGAAAAACGCGCATCAGCGGAAATAAAACAAAAACTTGAAAATCAGGACATCAGTGTAAATCGTGCCTATCTCGATTTACGGCGCGAGGAGAAATTAAAGGCGGTTGAAGAAAAAATTGAAAAATCAAAACCGAGGGTTTTAAATGCGGGGGTGGTTGACATATACACGATTGATCGTAAATATAATGTTATATATGCCGACCCGCCCTGGATTTATAGTTGCGGCGGTAATTGTGCGGCTGAACTACATTATCGGACAATTTCGGTCGATGATATATGTCGGCTACCGGTTCCACGTATATCCGAGAAAGATTGTATTTTATTTTTGTGGGTTACGTATCCGCATTTGCCGGATGCTTTTACAGTATTAAAGGCCTGGGGGTTTAAGTATTCCACATGCGCGTTTTGTTGGATTAAAAAAAATAAAAACGGAGCTAATTTTTTTGGACTAGGAAATTGGACGCGTGCAAATTCTGAATTATGTCTGATCGCTACGAAAGGTTCAATTATACGGCTTGATAAAGGAATTTCGCAGATTATCGAGACGGAGATAGAAGAACATTCTAAAAAGCCGGCAAGGGTACGTGATCTGATTGTACGATTAGTAGGCAGCCTGCCTCGTATTGAATTATTTGCGCGGCAGCGTGTTGACGGTTGGGATAGATGGGGGAATGAGGCATGAATGAAAATTGTGAATTAGTAACGAGAGATCAATTTCGAAAAATTACGCACGCAGGCCGGAATATAATATCGAAACTAACGCGCACCGATTTTAAAAAGGCCATGGTAAATAATCGCATAAATCTTAAACACCCGATTATTGTTGAGTATTTGGCAAAACGTGCGGCGTGCGCGAGTTCAAAAATTAAAAGAAAAGCGGTAACTTCAAATTTCGCCGGTGATAAAAAATTGCAGGAAATGGGCGGGGAGATTGAAAATTTTATGGATTTAACGGTGCGGGAAATTGTTGATATTTTTGGGACTGATTATCAATTTTCAGAGTGGGTAAAAGCAGTTAAAGGGATTGAAGATATTCGAGAAAAGCGTTTAAAAAATGAAGCGGCGGCTGGTAATTTAATATCCCGGGAATTTGTCAAAACACACCTTTTTTACCTTATTGATACGATGAACGCTAGGTTATTGAATGATTCGCCGCGGACGATAACCGCCCGAATTTTAGAAGCGCATGAATCTGGTATGGAAAAAGAACAGATTGAAAAATTGGTTTGTGAATTGATTAGCGTGCAGTTGAAGGGAGTAAAATTGCGTACGCGGAGAAAAATAAATGCTGCTTGAAAAAAAGTGGTTATCCGCACTTGTAAACGAATTGCTCGATAGTGTAATAGTTTTGTCTCCGAGCGAATGGGCGGAAAAATATAGGTATTTACCTGCTAGTGTATCGCCGTTGCCCGGGGTTTACAGTTATGATGTCAGTCCGCCTCTTCGAGAAATTGTTGACTGTTTGGATATTCGATCACCAGTTCGAGAGGTTACTCTTATGAAAGCCGCGCAAATTGGTGCGACGGTCGGTGTGCTAGAGAATGCGATTGGTTATTTTATTTCCCAAGTTCGTAGCGCGCCCATGATGCTATTAACTGCAGACGCGGAGTTGGCTAAAACGCGAATGGACGGACACATTACTGTGATGATTCAGCAAAGCCAATTGCGCGAATATATAAAATCTTCAGACGAATTGACTCGCAATAAAACCGGTAAAACGAATACTAAAGTAGAATGGGTTGGAGGTGGCTATCTTTTGCCGTATGGTGCAAAAAATGCTGCAAAGTTAAGGTCGAATCCGATTCAAGTTTTGCTTGAAGACGAAATCGACGGGTATCCAGATGTCGTGGGGAAAGATGGCGATCCAATGAAGCTCGCCGAAGCGAGAACGAAAGCCTATAATCAGACTCGAAAAATTTTACGGCTATCTACGCCGTTATTAAAGGGAGTGTCTCGAATTGAGCGTGCTTATCTTGAAGGAGATCAGCGTAAATTTTTTGTTCCCTGCAAAAAATGTAAACGTCCGCAAGAGTTGAAATTTTATGGGAGGAATGAGGAGACCGGAGAAATTTGGGGGCTAATTTGGAAGTTAGATAAGCACGGGATTTTAGAAGAGGGCAGCGTAAAATATTTATGCCAATTTTGCCAACATCCGCATGGGAATTCCGATAAAACTTGGATGCTGCCGCGCGGCGAGTGGCGTCCGACCGCACGATCACGAAGCCCCGGAATTCGATCATATCATTTGAGCGCTTTGTATTCGCCCGCGGCGATGTTTCCGTGGGAGGAGATTATACGGGATTACCTAAATTGCTGGGATGTTAAAGAAAACCGTCCAAAAGATTTGGGACTGATGCAGGAGTTCTACAATAACGTTCTTGGCAAAACGTTCGAGTTGCGTGGTAAAAAAATTAGCTTTAAAAAAATAACACAAGCGCGGCGAGATTATAGTTACGGCGATGTGCCGAATTTATTAGCGCAAGAATTTTCTGGCGGAAAAATAGTATTATTAACATGTGCTGTTGATGTACATAAAGACGATATCGCGGTTGCAGTCTTTGGATGGACGCGCGGTTGCCGATGTTACCTGATCGATTATTGGAGATTTGAAGGCGATCCTGTTCAAGAAAATGACGCTGGAACATGGGGTCGATTAGCTGAGTTGATTGAGGGTGACGGGTATGTAGCTGATGATGGGTCGATGTATAAAATCGTAATGACGTTGGTTGATTCCGGGTATATACCAGATCAAGTATATCGTTTTTGTGAGAAGTATGAAGCCGGCGTCTATCCGTTAAAAGGCCGCGAAAACCCGCCAAAATCGGCGGCGATAAAAGAATTCAGCCCTTTTGTTTCTCGGCTTGGAACTACGGTGTATGGAGTTACCGTGAATTTTTACAAAGATCGAATGTCTGCGGCACTTAGCCAGGACTGGAATGGTCTTGGATTACAGCGCGAACGTTGTGTAAATTTTCCGCAAAACGCGACATCAGAACAATTAAAAGAGTTAACAACTGAACAGAAGCGGGAGCGGATAAATAGGGTAACGAAACAACGCGACGGTTTCGAATGGTACCGGCGTGCGGGAGCTAAAAATGAATTGTGGGATTTATTGATTTATAACGCCGCTGCGCTCGATATTATCGCGTTCGATGTGTGCCTAAATAATTTAAATCTTGAGTACGTAAATTGGGTTGCGTTTTGGGATTTATTAGAATCTGAAAATTTATTTCGCACATTGTGCACTATTTAGGGGATTGGAGAATTTATTCCGCTTCGTGATTTAATATGGTACAGTGCGTGTTATGGGTACTTGTGATGATTTCTTAAAAGAACGGATCGAATTTATTAAATCGCAAATTATTGCGATTGAAACCGCTATGTTAGAATTACAAACCGGGTTAATACAATCATACACATTAGATACCGGCCAAACGCGGCAAACGGTAACTAAAGCGGACATATCAAAAATGCAGGATTTGCTCGACGGCTTGTATAATCAATTATCTGTTTTTTGTGCGCGGTATGGCGGCGGCGGGACAGTAAACGCGGGGCTGGATTGGTGAAAATATTTGATTTTTTACGTAAAAAATTAAAACCGCAGGCGTCGGTAATACCCGATGGATATTCGTATGGGTATAACGACGGTGGTAAATATTTTGGCGGATTTGGCGAAACAAAAATTCTCGTTAACGACTACTGGACGCTACGTGCGCGATCTGCGCAGCTTTTTAAAGAAAATTTATATGCGCGCGGGCTTATACGTCGATTAGTTACTAATGAAATTAATACGGGGTTAACCCCGGAAGTGATTCCAAACGAAAGAATTTTAGGGCTTGAAGAAGATAGTTTGGGGGATTGGTCGGAATTAGTTGAAGATCGTTTTGCACTTTGGGCGGATTCAGCAAAACTTTGTGATTCTACTAGACAATCCGATTTTGGCAAATTGCAGCGTATCGTGCGAATGGAGTCATTAATTGTTGGGGATATTTTAGTAGTCCTGCGCATTGATAGTCGTACGGGATTGCCGCGGGTTCAGTTGATCAGCGGGGAGAACGTAGTACAGCCAATAGGAGCGAATTTTACATTAAGTGCTGGATTTAGAATCGAACATGGCGTCGAGCTGAACCAATTCAATCAGCAGGTTGCGTATCACGTGCGCGGCATCGACGGCAAAATGAAACGAATTTCGGCGTTTGGGGTTCAATCAAAACGACGCGTAGCGTGGTTAGTTTACGGTACGGATAAAAGGTTGGATGAAGTGCGCGGGGAACCATTGCTATCAATAATTTTGCAATCATTAAAAGAGATAGATCGATATAGGGATGCCACACAGCGTAAAGCTGCGGTTAATGCGGTTCTCGCGATGTTTATTAAAAAAACTGAGAATAGAATCGGGACAAAACCGATCACTAACGGCGCGGTGCGTAAAGGTTCGATTGAGGCGACGACGATAGATGGCGTATCTAGAAAATATAATATCGCGAACCAGATTCCAGGGTTGGTAATCGAAGAGTTACAGGTTGGAGAAGAACCCACGGCTTTTGGAAACCAGGGGACTGATACCGCTTTCGCGGATTTTGAGGCCGCAATGCTTCGTGCGATCGCGTGGGCAAATCAAATACCTCCTGAGATTTTACAATTATCGTTTTCGAGTAATTATTCGGCGTCTCAAGCCGCTATAAATGAATTTAAAAACTATTTAAATCCGGTACGTTCAGAGTTCGGCGTTCAATTTTGTAAACCAATTTATCAAGAATGGCTCGTGAGTGAAGTTTTGCGCCAGCGCATAGCTGCCCCCGGGTTGCTTGAAGCCCGTATCGATCCGCAGCAGTATGATATTTTTGCAGCGTGGATTGTGACAGAGTGGAGTGGTGCAATTAAACCTTCGACGGACGTTCGTAAGCAGGCGCAAGGATATGAATTGATGGTTGGGGCGGGCTGGATGACAAATGATCGCGCTTCTAAAGAGTTGACCGGCACCAAATTCTCGCGTAATATTCGAACAATAAAGCGTGAAAATGCGGCGAAAATTGCCGCGGGGGTAAGTTTGCAGCCGGTTGATGCAAATGATGAACGCGACGAGGCGGTAGGTGAGGATAATGAGTAATACAGAACAAATAACAATTGATGCTCTTGTTTGGGCGGAAATTGCGCCGGCTGGATCGACAGGATTTATTACAAATGAAGGTGGTCAAAAGTTTAAATACCGGGAATCGGATATTTTACCGGTCGATGAAATCGGGCATACGCTGGAGTTGGAAGTCGGGGCTTTTGTAGCGTTTAAACTGGTCGGTGCGCAAAAAGTATACGCGAAAGCGGTTGCAGAAAAAACAACATTGGCGATTACATTTGAATAATTGGGGCGATATGTGGCTATTAGAAAATAAGATTTTACAAAAATTGGAAAAAGCGTACGCGTCGGAGTTTAAACTTACGGAAGCGCAGTTTGACACTTTTAAAAAAGAATGTGCGGCTTCTTCTGAAATTTTAGATATCGTGGGGGAAACGGCGGTTATTACGATTGATGGCGTTTTAACCGCGAAGCCGGATTTTTTCGCATTATTTTTTGGCGGCGGCAATACGACGTATGAGGAAATTATCGAGGCGGTATCGACGGCGGAAAGTTCTCGTAAAATTGAAAGCATACAATTAAACATAGATTCGCCTGGCGGCGAAGTTTTAGGGCTGTTCGAAGTGCTGGACGTTATAAAAAACGTGTCAAAACCGGTTGTTGCTATGGTCGGCGGAATGGCGGCGAGTGCTGCTTACGCAATCGCGGCTCAGGCATATGAAATCGTAGCTTCGAATCGTGCGAGTATGGTCGGCAGTGTGGGAGTGGCAGCTAGCATACGGATAGATAAAGAGGTTGTGGATATAACGAGCACTAACGCACCGGATAAAAGACCTGATGTGCAAACGGAAGAAGGGCGCGATGTGGTAGTTGCAGAACTTGATGCGATAGAAAAATTATTTATTGATGAAATAGCTGTCGGCAGAAATACTACGGCAAATGATGTAAAAAAGAATTTTGGTCGTGGAGCGGTAGTTTTAGCTGAAGAGGCTAAAAACCGGGGCATGATCGATAAGGTAGCTGGTGCGCAAGTGCCGGAAATTAAAAAAACGACGGGGGCTAATAAAATGGCGAATGAGGTTGAGTTAGATTTAAAGGCGGCTATTGAAAGGGGCGTAGCACAGGAACGCGATCGCGTGCTTGCGCATTTAACAATGGGCGAGGCATCTGGCGATATGCAAACTGCAATTGAGGCGATACGTAACGGCGATAGTATGACTATGGATCTACAAGCTAAATATTTAGCGGCCGGTATGCGTAAAACTGAACAAGAAAAACGGGTTGAAGACAATCCGGCGGAGATTGCTGTTGCGGCAGCTGATGAGAAAAGTACCGCTGAACGAGTAGTTGAAGCGTTAGAAATGAGGTTAAAATAATGGCTAATTTAGAAATTACAAATATTGATGTCGGTAACGTAATTTTACGTGAAGCTGATTTTGAGGACGGTTTATTGACATTTACCGGTGCTGCGACTATAGCCGCGGGAACAATTTTGGCGCGCGATAGCGTTTCGCTAAAATACGTGCCGTTTGTGAAAGGCGGCGTGACAAATGAAAACGGGATTCCTAAAGCTGTTTTGACCTATTCGGTTACTGCGGCAGGTGCGGGCGATGAAGCTTTTCGCGCCATGATTTCTGGGTACGTACGTAAAGAGCGTTTGATTATAGACGCCGATGGCGACGATAGTAACGTCGATAATGTGGTGAGAGATCAATTGCGGGATTACGATATTGTTGTACAAAATGTACAAGAATTGGCGCAATTAGATAATCAATGAGGGTAAAATTATGAGTAATGATGTTACAAAGAGAATGTTAAGCGTATATATTCAGAATGCGTCTCCGACACTATTTTTAAGTGGTTTATTTCAATCTCCGCCACGCAATTTTTATAATTCTGAAGCGGTGGAAATTGATATTGTTAGGACTGGTGAAGAAATTGCGATTGTCGTACAGGATTTATCCGCTGGCGGCCGTTTGAATTCTGCGGATTTATATACTAATAAAAAATTTGTTCCTCCGATTTTAAAAGAGAAGGGCGCATTGAACGCATTTGATATGATTAAACGTCAAGCGGGAACAGAACCATTCGCTGATTTCGAATTTCAGGTAAATGCTACAGAACGTGCATTACTGTTATTATCAGTTCTTGATGCAAAAATTAGACGTACTGTAGAATTGCAAGCGGCACAAGTTTTGCAGACCGGAAAATTAAATCTGATTGATTCAAGCGGTATCGTATTGTACACATTAGATTTTAAACCTAAAGCTACACATTTTCCGACAGCGCCGATTATTTGGAGTAATACTTCAGCAGTTCCGATTTCGGACTTAGAAGTATTGGCAGAAGTTCTTAGGAGTGATGGCCTGCAAAATCCAGATACTTTAATTATGGGCAGCAGGGCATTCGAGGCTTTTGTACAAAATGACGGTGTGCAAAAACGATTTGATAATAGACGTTTTGAACTTGGCACAATAACTCCGATGGAAATGCGCGGTCAAGGCGGAAATTATCGTGGGCAGGTAACAGTTGGTAATTATAATTTGGATGTGTGGACATATGGCGGGCGGTATGTAAACCCGCAGACTAAAGTTTCTACCACATATGTTGACCCGGCAAAAGTTATTATGCGCGCTTCCGCGGGCAGACTTGACGCCACTTTCGGCGCGATTCCTGTTTTCGGAAATCCGGCAGCTGGAATTTTACCGTATTTGCCTCCTCGGTTACCGATGGGCGCGGCGGGTATGGATATTTTTGCGAACGCTTGGCTAACTGCTGATCGGGAGCAGTTATTTATTTCTGCGGGTTCGAGACCGTTAATGATTCCGACTGCAATCGATACTTTTGGTTGTTTAGACACCGGGGTGTAATATGACTGAAAAATTAAAAAAACACGGCGCGGTAAAAAAAGACGCCGTACCTGTTGAAAAAAATAGTGGTATAACGGAAACGGTAGTCGTTAAGAGCGATACAAAAATAGCCGGTTATGTTGTTGCTGTGGGTTGTGCAATAACTTCGCGTCGAGGAGTTTTACCTCCGGGCGCGAAAGTTGTTGTTGCGGATATTCCGGGCGGCGAGGTGGTTATAAAATCTTTATACGAGCGTAAACTTATTGTAAAAAAATGAGCTTACGTGAAACTGCAACGGCGGATTTGAATAATATTCTCGCCGCGGAATTTGCGCGGGATATCACTATTACCGATCCGGACGATAATAGCGCGGTTGTGAAAGGTTTTACAAATGACGTCGCGCAAGTGATCGATCCCGAAACGGGGCAATTAGTTAGCGGCAGGATTGCAACTATCGCAATCGCGCTTCGAGAATTAACTGCGGCGGGTCTTGAGATTCCGGAAGGAATTGAAGATACGACTAAAAAACCGTGGCGGATAAATTTTGAGGATATGGACGGCGCGGAATATCATTTTAAGGTTTTTGCGTCTAATCCGGATCGTGCGCTCGGTGTTGTTACATGTGAGCTAGAAATCTATAATGATTAACGTTTTACAAAATCTGATCGATAAGTACGATACTTTCGAAATCGTACGGGATCAACTTGCGTTGCTTTTAGCTACGGAATCCGCGAATCAGCAGGCGTTGGCGACGACTGCTGGTAAAGATCCGGCCTTGTGGAAATTGCGCGTTTATACAGAACGTGCGGCACCTTGGGAGACTTTTTTAAACGATCCGTTATCTGATACTAGTCCGCTCGTGAACATTTGGTTTGATAATACTACTTTTGATCGTAGTGCTAGTGATCCTATCAAACGGCAGAAATCGGACGCTATCTATAATTTGGATTGTTACGGATTGGGGGTATCCGCCTCCGACGGGGACGGACAAATCGTAGGAGATCGTGAGGCGGCGTTTGAAACACATAGAGCAATACGGCTCGTGCGTAATATTTTGATGTCGAGCATTAATGCATATTTACAATTAAATCGGAAAAATTTAATTTGGGGCTCGCGTTGGCCGCAATCAATTGTATCGTTTCAGCCCGAGCAAGGCGGCAGGCAAATACAACGAATTGTTGGCGCGAGAATTAAATTTGAGGTATCATTTAATGAGTACTCTCCACAATACGAGGGGGATAATCTCGAGATTGTTGGTGTAGACATTAAACGCAGTTACGACGGTCAGATAATAGCACAGGCCGAATATGATTAATTTGAGGGTAAACTATGAGCATATCGAGCGCGGTTGATCCAAATGCTATGGCAAGTGTAGTAGGGATCGAAACCGTTTTTAAAAATACTGGAGTCGCCGGTGCTTTTTTACCGCAGCGAATTGCAGTAGTTGGGCAAGGTAGTACTTCCGCGGTATACGCTACTACAAAAAAACAAGTATCATCGGCACTAGAAGTTGGACAGACTTACGGTTTTGGTTCGCCGTTACATCTAGCGGTTCAGCAGTTATTGCCTTTGAATGGAGATGGCGTCGGAAGTATTCCGGTTACGGTTTACCCGCTTGAAGATCATCTTTCGGGCGTTGCTGCGGCCGGTTCTATTTTACCGGCTGGAGCACAAATAACGGCTCGCAGTTATCAGGTATCCATTAATAATATTTTGTCGAGTTCTTTTTTAATTTCGCCGGGGGATTCAGTTGCTGAGGTCGTTACGGCGATTACTACGGCGATTAATGCAAATATCAATATGCCGGTTACGGCGGTTGATAATACCACCGATGTCATTTTAACTGCAAAATGGAAAGGAGAAAGCGGTAACGATATAAAAATCGCTATTATCGGTGATACTAGTGATGGAGTAACTTTTGGAATCACACAGCTCACCGGAGGGCTTGAAAATCCTGATGTAGATGCGGCATTAAATCAAGTGGGGAGCGTGTGGGAAACTTTGGTTTTAAATTGTTTGAATAAGTCAGATACCGCAACGCTCGATAAATTTGAAACTTTTGGCATTGGCAGATGGCAGCCGCTTGTAAAAAAACCACTAATAGTTTTTACTGGAGATACTGAGGCCACGGTCGCTTTAGCTACCACAATTCCGGAAATACGTAAAACCGATCGCGTAAATGCGCAACTTGTATCACCAGCTAGTTTTGATTTGTCATTTGTCGTAGCTGCGCGCCAGTTGGCGCGCATCGCTACCGTTGCGGAAGATAATCCGCCTACCGGTTATAATGGCAAAATTGCGGATGGGTTAACACCGGCTGCGGATAGTGCGGAGTGGACATATGTAGAACGAGACGAAGCGGTTAAAAAAGGGAGTTCGACTATCACTAAAGAAAATGGACAAGTTGTACTTGGGGATATTGTTACTTTTTATCACCCAGACGGTGATTTATTTCCGGCATATCGTTATGTTGTCGATATTGTACGGTTGCAAAATATTATTTATAACCTTGATTTGATTTTTGAAGCGGATGAATGGCGCGATGTTCCGTTGATTCCAGATGACCAGCCAACTGTTAACCCATTGGCAAAAAAACCGAAAACAGCGATAGCAGAAATTGCGGGGCTTTTAGATTATTTGGGAGCGTGGGCTTTTATTAGCGACCCGGCTACGGCAAAAACAAAAACTATCGCTGAAATTGACGGTACAAACCCGAATCGTTTGAATATCGTTATAACTGTGCAATTGTCGGGTAATACGCGAATTAAGGCAATTACTTTGAACTTTGGGTATCTTTTAGGAGGTATTAACTAATGAGTACGGGCGGATCGATTGAATCAGTAACGTTAGCAGGTAGGATTTTTGCAGTAGCTGCGGATGCTGAATCGCAAAGAAAACTTGGCGGTTTTGAAAACGAACTCGAAATGAATGGCGATGGAACTGCGCGTTTAATTAAGACTCGTATGAATTGGATGCTTGATGGGCTTGCTTTATCTGTTGATGATTCTCTCGGCGATTTGGAATATTTACAAAATTTAGCTGATAAAAATACGGTTTTTACCTGTTTAATCACCTACGCCTCTGGGGTTAGCTACGCCGGTGAGGGTCAGATAATCGGAGAAGTACAAGCTTCGAGTCAGAAGACAACAGTACCTATCGCATTGCACGGCGCGGGTAAATTAACTAAACAGTAAGAAATAACGGGTTTTGCCGGTAGAGACCGGTACTTAGAGATAGGTATTGCGTAAGTTTTGGTTAAACCCGTTTTTAATGAGAGCTATTATGACGCAAGAATTTAAAATTAACCGCGATACTGCACTAAGCGAATTTGAACGTTTTGCTGAACTGATGTGTATCGAAATCGATAAAAAAAATATGAAACCGGACGACTCGGATTCTTTTGATGAGATGAAGGAGATTGTGATTCGGGCGATTATGCGTGGAGACCTCATTATAAATGATAGCGGCGAGCCGACTTATACGCCGGCACGCAGTGATGATAAAACGCCGCTTACTTTTTATGAACCGACGGGCGCGACTCTCGCGGCGGGGGATAAACGCGGCAGCCATCAATTAACTAGCCGTATGTATGAGATTTTAGGGAGCTTAACAAAAACGCATGCTTCTCGTTTTGCGAAAATGAAGACCAACCCGGATCTAAAAGTGTGTCAAGCACTGGTCGTGTTTTTTTTGGCATAACAACTGTATTATTAGTTCGTCATGGTGTTGACGAACGGCTACTGCCACGGGTGGATTTGATGGCGGGAAGTGTAACAAACACGCACACGTATTTTAATGTACATACAGAAATGCTGCTGCAAATTATGCGAGACTACCCTGCTTTACCAGACTATCGAACCTTAACTTGTGGTGAGATTCGTTTTTTTTACGAAGGGTTGCGTGAAGAATTGAAACGAGGCACTAGATCAAATGGCTAATAAATTTTCAGTAGAAGCAGTTTTTAAAGGTGTCGATAAATTTTCCGCGCCGGTTTCACGAATGGACAGTAAAATAAAACGTTTTACACAATCCATGCGGCGGGGTTTTGATCGAATGAATCGCTCTGTGAAAAAATTATCAGAGCGAATGGCTTCCGGATTTAAGCGCGGCGCGATCGCATTAGCCGGCGTTGTTACAGCGGTATCGATAGCGATAAAAAAAGTTGCGGATCGCGCAGATGATTTATCTAAGCAAGCGAAAATCTTAAACCTGCCGATAGAACAATTGCAAGAATGGCAATTTGTTGCTGAACAGAGTGGAGTTTCTGCGGATTCATTAACTAAGTCGCTCGGAATTTTAGATAAACAGGTCGGACAGGCAAAAACTGGAACGGGTACGCTTGTTACAATGCTTAAAAAATCGAATCCGGTTTTGTTAAAGCAATTATTACATGTTAAAAACACCGGGGCGGCATTTAATCTCGTAATTGATGCGCTTCGAAAAATTAAAGACCCTACCCAAAGGGCAAATTTAGCTACGGCAGCTTTTGGACGGCAAGGTTTGGCTTTAATAAATATCGCCACGACTTCGGCTAAAGCATTAAAAGCTTTGCGTGAAGAGGCGCGTAAAAATGGGTTGATCACGCAGGCGCAAGCAACCGCCGCCGAGGCATTTAATGATCAATTAAATTCACTATCGCACACATTTACAGGAGTTTTACAAGGTGCGCTTTTGCCGCTCATGCCGATTTTTAGAAAATATTTGGAGTTGACGCAGCAATGGATTTTTTCAAATAAAAAATTAATCGGGCAGGGAATAACGGAATTTGTTGTTGGCGTTGGAAAAGCGATTGCGTTTTTAGCGCGGCACGGAAAACTTATATTGGGCGTTACGGCCGCATTTTTCGGTTTGATGGCTGCGTTAAGAACTTTTATCGTGGTTATGACCGCGGTTAATTTAATTATGGATGCGAATCCGGTCGCGTTAATAGTAATCGGCGTTATTGCGTTAGTAGCGGCAGTAATATTTTTGGTGCTTAAATTTAAAAAGCTCCGCGATTTTTTTAAAAAATTGTGGAAAACGGCGGTTACTGTTTTTGATGCTATTGTTTCACAAGTAAAAAAGATTTTAAGTTCTTTTAATCCGCTCGTTAAGTTAGAAAAAATTATCGCGCGGATTTTTTCGCATGCACGAACTGGAAAGCCTATTAAAATACAATATGAATCGGATTTTAGTAAATTAGCGCCTGAAACTACGGGTATAGCGCGGCAAATGATTAGCCCGCAAGATCGAATTGCAAAAACGATTAATGAGACAAAAACTACAAATACGTCGGAAGTTACAATTAAAGATACGACGGGTACGGCAAGCTTAACTAAAGGTGTGCTCGGCGCGGGAATTAATTTGCAGCCGTCGGGAGCGTTTCAATGAGTTGGAAAGAGCGTTTAAAAAAAGCGATTTATATTTCGCCGATCGGGTTTTTTATTGAATTTTTATATGAAGACGTTAGTCGCGAATTCAATAAAAAAACGTCTGCGCATGAATTTCCGAAAGTTAATGGTACTTACGTTCAAGATTTTGGATACACCGGGAGACAATACCCTATACGTGCTTTTTTTGGAGGGGACGATTGCGATAAACAGGCGTTGAGATTTGAAACAGAATTACGAGAAAATGGAATTGGGAGATTAGAGCATCCGATTTATGGTACGCGAAATGTCATTCCTTTCGGTAAAATTTCGCGACGTGACGATCTAAAAACGGCGGCTAATCAATCTGTTGTTGAAGTTATTTTTTATGAAACGATTTGGAAATTATATGCTGGTTCGCTTTCGGATTTAGAAAGTGCTATTTTGAAAGGGCTTAGTATTTTTAATGACGCCGCGAGCGGACAATTAAATGCGGAGATGATAGTAGGTACGATCGGTGAAACTTCCGCATTTAAAAATTTTTATGGGCAGCTAACAAATTCTGGGATCAAAGGACTTGGCGAAATTGCGGGTACACAAACAGATGTAAAAAATCAGTTTGTACAGACCGGGCAATCGATGACAAAAGATTTGGAAAGCGGCGCAAATCCTGATGTACAGACACTCGGATTACAAACTACTACGCTATTGCAAACCCCAGCAAAAACAACACGTGCTTCAGTTTTCGATAAAATCGCGGCTTATACAAATCTAATTTTGCCGCTTCTAATTGATGATACTATAGTAAGTTCCGCACGAGACGCAAGAATCGATAATGAATTTCATGCGCGCGATATGTATGCCGCTACGTATATTAGCGGTATGATTTTGGCGGCAATAAACGCGATTTTTAAAACAAAACCGGAAGCGCTGAGTGTTGTCGATCGATTAACTTTTCTTTTTGACGAATGGGTCGAGTGGCGTGAAAAAAATTATGAGGTTTTAGATAAAGAGGATACCGGGGGCAGATACGCTGCGCTGCAAGAAATTTTGGCGCAAACGAGTGGTTACCTCGTGCAAAGTTCTTTTACTTTAAAAATAGAAAAAACGATCGTATTAACACGCGCGTATAATGTATTAGAGTTAGTTGCAAAACTTTACGGCACGGTAGATGAAGATTTAGATTTTTTTATAAATTCAAATAAATTAACCGGGTCGGAGATTTTAGAGATACCGCGGGGGCGTGAAATTGTCTACTACGTATAAAATTTTAAAAGGCGATACGCTTTCGTTGATTTCAAAAAAAATATTTGGAACAGAGATACATTCGAACCATATTTTACGTTCTAATCCAGGGTTAACTGAAATTTTGACGGAAGGTACGAGTATTGTAATTCCCGGGCTACCATCATATTCGCGCGACAATTTGATTACCGGAGAAGGTGAAGACGGTATTCAAATTTTTATAGATAAAAAGCCGTTTAAATTTTGGACTGAAATTTCTATAACACGCGCGGTAGATTCGTTTGATATTGTGAATTTTACAGTGCCGTTCGAACCGGATGCAGCTGGTTTTAAAGAAACTTTTAAACCGTTTACATATAAAAAAGTCACGGTGAGTTTAGGCGGAAAAACGTTAATCACCGGAGTTATTTTAAGTAACCGCCCGAATTTAACCGCCTCTGAAAATATGATCGAGGTATCCGGATATTCTTTGCCAGCGGTTTTACACGATTGCATGCTGCCGTCGAGTTCGTACCCGCTAGAATTTATCGGCGCTGATTTACGAACAATAGCCGAGGCTGTGACTAAACCTTTCGGAATTAAAACAATATTTAAGGCCGACGCTGGCGCAAAATTTGATACGGTCGCTATGCGCCCTTCGCAAACTGTTTTTAGTTTTTTATCGAAATTGGCGGAACAACGAAATTTAGTTATGTCGAGCACTTCTTCCGGAGATTTATTATTTTGGCAATCAGTAACTGAGGTGACAAAACCTGTCGCAGAATTTAAAGAGGGCAGCCCGGGGTTAATTAGTATTTCTGCGCAATTTCGAGAGCGCGAATATTATAGTCATGTAACCGGAATTGTCCCATCAACTGCCGGAGTTAGTGATAGTCAAAAATTTACCGATAAAAATCCGCATTTAACCGGCATTTTACGGCCGTATACTTTTGTACCTCCGGACAGTGATAACGCGAATATTAAAACTGCGGTAAATACAAAATTTGGGAGAATGTTTGCTAATATGTGCGGTTATACGCTAACTATTCCAAGTTGGTACGATAAAAATGGAGACATTTGGAAGCCGAATACTACTATTCAGATGCAAATGCCGCGGGTTTTCATATATAATAAGTATAATTTTATAATCCGTTCTGTGGAACTTCGAAAAGATACTTCAAGCGAAACGGCGGTTTTAAATACAGTTTTGTCAGGAAGTTTTTCAGGTAAAGCTCCGAAGGATCTACCATGGGATTTTTAGCAAAAATTTTAAATTTTAGCGGCCGAAAGGTTAAAATCGACGCCGGCGGCGGGGATATTTTAACTTCTGAGAATTATGCGCCCGCGGGTGATGATTCGCAACCGCTTGTTACCGATAGTGCCGTAGCGATTCGAACGGTAAAAACCGGTTCGGCAGCTACGATTGGGTATCGTGATGCTAAAAATGTGGCGATTGCTGCCGTCGGGGAAAAAAGAATTTATGCTCGCAAGGTGGATGGTACGGTTGTTGCGGAGATTTGGCTTAAAAATAACGGATCGATAACGATTAAAAATGATGTGTGCGAGCTTATTTTAGCAACAGACGGCGGAATGAAGGGCACGAACAATTCCGGCGGTTTCGAATTGACGCCGGCGGGGGTTTTTACGGTTGATAAATTAAAAATCGGCGGTATAGATTTTGACATACACGTACACGGCGGGGTTACAACCGGCGCTGGGGTAACAGGAGTTCCGCAATGAGTGATGTTTTTTTATTTCAAACGCTGAATGATGGCGACGTTGAGTTCGAAAACGGCGATCTTGTTCTCGACGACGGATTGAGAACTGCCGCGTATTTATCGTTATTCGGCGGAAATATAGAAGATGCGGGTTATGATAAAATCCGGAACGAGTGGTGGGCGAATTTAAACGAGACTGATACTGCGTTGCAATACAGAAGTGAAACCCAAAATTTATTACAAGTGGTTCCGCTCACTTCGAATAATTTATTACGAATTGAGGACGCGGCGAAAAGAGATTTGCAGTGGCTTGTTGACAAAGATCACGCGCGCGCGATCGATGAGGTTGTTGCTAGCGTTCCGGCGGTCAATACGTTAAAATTGGTTATATATATTGACGAGCTAAAATTTGAATTTGTGGAGAAGATGAATGGCGTCGCCAACAACTAAAGAAATTTCTGATAACATTATTGCGGCTTTTGAAACAAAATTCGGGCAAGATATTTCTATTTTAGAAAAAGCTTTTTTACGCATAACTGCAAAAGTCCTGGCCGGACTGTATATCGTTCTCTATAAATACGCTGGATTTTTAGGGTTACAAATGTTTGTAAGTTCAGTGAGTGCGACTGAAACCGAAATTAATGGACGTACAATAATTCCGCTTATAGAACTCGGAGATCAAATTGGGGTTAGCGCTCCGAAAATCGCTACAGCGGCTGAATTAGAAATTGAGATTACTGTTACAAACCAGAGCGGTTTTTTGCCGGAAGGTGAAGCGTTGCTCGGAGAAAAAAATAATATTACATATTTGACGATTGGTTCTACTCTGTTGAACGCTGCGATCGTAACCGCTACCGTTATTGCCGTAGCGGACGAGACCGGCGGCGACGGCGCGGGAGCGATTGGTAATTTAGATAATGGCGATACGATAAATTTTATAAATCCTATCGCTAATGTTGCACAGCCGACTATTGTTACGGACACAATTATTACCGGCGCGAACGGCGAAGATTTGGATACTGAATACCGCGCGCGAGTTGCAGAAGTTCGGCAGAAACCGCCGCAGGGCGGGGCATACGCAGATTATGTGATCTGGGGGACAGAGGCGGCGGGTATTATTAATATTTATCCTTATACCGGAGATCCGGGGGAAGTCGATATTTATTCGGAAGCTACGATCGAATCGTCAGGCAATCCTGATGGCATACCGACCTTGGCGCAATTAGCCGACGTATTAGAAAAAATAGAATTTGATATTATTACTGATTTACCGAACCGCCGGCCGGCGAGTTCTTTTGTGAACTCGTTACCAATTACTCGGCTCGGTTTCGAGGTAGTTATTGATGGGCTAATTGTAGATAATGAGGGACTCGTTCGAGATGAGATTGAATCGGCGCTTACCCAATATTTTTTGGATAGAGAACCGTTCATCCCCGGACTTTCGATCCTTCCGCGAAAGGATCGTATAACGCAAACCGCGATCGGCGGCGTTGTCGAAGAGATTGTTAATGATTTCGGAGGGGTATTTTCCGGGGTATTTTTTAAACTGAATGGTTTCGAATTGCCGATTTATACTCTTGGAGAAGGACAAAAGGCAAAATTAACGGGCGTGGTATTCACATAATGTTTTTACGAATTTTCAAACATTTGTTGCCGCGCGCGAAGGCGTGGTCGATAACTGTAAATAAAAATTTGCGTAAATTTTGGGACGCACTTACGGTTTTAGGCGAAGAGTTTAAAACGTACGCGGACACAATAATTTACGATAATTTTTATTCGCAACGGACAGAATTAATAACGGAGTGGGAGGTCGATTTAGGATTGCCTCCGGCGTCGGGTTTAACTGAACAGCAGCGGCGGGATCGTATCGATGGCGTGCGAAAAGCACTTGGCGGGCAATCGCCGCAATACATTCAAGATACATTACGCGCAGCGGGTTTCGATGTTTACATTCACGAATGGTGGCTTCCCATGTCTAATCCGCCTGTAGTTCGAGAGCCTCTTGATTATTTACGGAGGCATTATTTACCTCAAGGTGGAATTACGGAACGATGCGGAGAGATATTAACGGCGTGTGGCGAAGAGCAGGCGTTGTGCGGTAATACCGACGAAAAAATCGGGTATCCTTTGGTGAATAAAATTGAGATCAGCTATCCTGATTTTATCGTATTGTGCGGAGAACCTGAAGTTTTATGCGGTGCGCCCGAGGCCATGTGCGGTGATTTTAATCAGTTAATCTATACCCAGCGCGATTATATCATACCGACCGACCCGAATAGATGGCCGTTTTTCGTTTATATCGGCGCGGAAGTTTTTCCCGAATTAGCAATTGTACCAAACGCCCGGCGTGATGAATTCGAAAATTTATGTTTAAAATTATGTCCGCTCCAGCTTTGGATCGGAATTTTAGTGAAATACGTTTAATAAGATGAGGATATAACTATGGCAATAATTCCTGCAAATCAGTTTCCCGGACAAATAGCTCCTATTAGTGATGATTACCCGCAAGGCAGCGCGCGAAATATAAGCGCGCCCGGCGTAAAAGATGGCACGCCGCTCGTAGAGCCTTGGGTGAATGATATTTGGGGGTTCGTGTATAAAATGATGCGAGAAACCGGGAAATTGCCATCTGATGTTGTCGATACAACTAAAGTTTCACAATTTTTTGATGCACTTACTCAAATTGCGCAAGCCGGACAAAAACGGATGTTACTCGCGAACGATTTAATTGCTCCGGATTCAAAAATTGTGGTTAAAAAGGGAGTTGAATGGGACAGTACGAGATTAATTCCGATTGCGTTACTTACGGATTTAACTAAAGATATTACGTTGCCGTGGGTTGTTGGAAATGGCAATGGTGGCTATGCGTCAGCATTGCCGCTGGCAGCTAACACTTGGTATAATATTTTTGTAATAAAAAGTACGGAAACTGAAGCACCGGGAATTGTAGATATAGCGATAGATGCTGATATTAATGCGACTAACGCGTTGGCCGTGAGTGGGTACACCTATTACGAACGTATCGGGTCGATATTGACTGATAATTTCTCGAATATTTTACCGATGTTTATGTTTCAGATCGGATCACAAAAAAAAATTATTTGGAAAGATCGTGTTGAGCTAATTATACCTGCTCCTGCCCCCGGGAATTCCGTTGTAGACCAATTGCAAATTATAAATGTTCCACCGTCCAGAACGGTAAATGCAATTATTGGTCAAAACTGGGGATATTCAGCTACTCCTACCGGAGTCGGTGGTCTTGCCAGAGGACATGTTTTTTCACCGTTTATAATTCCCTTAGGAGCTACTGCGTTCTCAGACGCAACCAGAACCGCAACAATGATGATTCCCAATGCAACCGGTTCTGTTAATGTCCCTGAATGTCCTACAGGATGTGAAGCGGGGGTTATGACTAACACTTCAAGTCAAGTGGCCTATGCCTTACTATTAGGTGATGGGCTTCCAGCCAGTGGAATATATTTTAAACTTGCGGCTTTAGGATGGTACGAATAATTTTAAATAGGTAATAATAAAATTACATTTGCGATCTAGTATAAGTGTCGGCGATTTCGAGCGCATTAGATAAATTTAATGCCGGGTGTCCATTTTTTATAAAAAGTTTTGGACGTCCGGCGTCAGGCATTACTATTTTAGTTGTCCGACCGTCGGGTAAATGCGGATGCCAATCATAATTTAAATTACGCATAATTTCGCGACGTTTACTAACCGGAATAATCCTTCGCAGCGTTTTTATAAGTATTGACAGTTGCATTGATGAAACCCACCCATTTTTAAATCCGAGTCTTCCCTCTCCGATTGCTTCTAAAATTTCCTGCTCAACTGAACCCGCCGTCGCTATTACCGCTTGTGCCGTTGAAGACGTTTTTGGCGCACGATGACAATCGCGCGCAGGATTAAATTTATCAGGAATTTCGTAGGTCGCTAAATAGTTGTGTACAATAGCATACCCATCGTTACGCAACCATTCGTATAATTTTGGAAAATAATCTCCGTGCAGCCCATCTCTATATAGATCCCCCACGTTTTGTTGTGCACAATAAAAAATACAAAATCGCCTGTCGTTATGTGTTTTACGTAATGCGTCACGATGATTGCTATTTATCAAAAAATTTGCGCAAATATCCGCTGTGATTTGATCAACCCCTTTCGCTTGAATTTCGATACCATCACTCCCTGTAATCATGGGCTTTAACGTTTCAATAATTTTTAATTTATCTTCTGGAACATAAATATCTTCAACCCCAATAAACAATTTATTTAATAGCCACGAATTAAATTTGTTGTCAAGATCGGATGCTTTCGGAAAATGCGAATATTTACGTCCAATTGCCGCAGCAACACATCTCGTAAAAAAAGTTTTTCCGTTCCCCTCCACGCCTTGAATTACAGGACACCATTGGAATTTCACGCCTTTATGCTGAATGCAGGCGGCAAGGTAGGCTAGTAAAATCATCCTATCGGTTTCATCCGGCAGAATTTTCATTAAATGCGCGCTAAATGGTGAAGCATCCCCGATTTTACACGGTGTTTTTATCGGAACATACACATTAACAAGTGTCCGGCCGTTTTCAGTAATGATGCCGCCGGATTTCTCTTGAGGCCGGAAGCACTGCGTGTTTGCGCGCGGCGGCGTTAATGCTTGGCTTTCTGTAAACGCCTGCCACGCGTTGGTTGTGGTTTTAGAATTTAGGGAGTCTAACGCAAAAATATATCCGCCATAGGTAGCTTTAAATTGCTCCGGTTTTAATAAATTCCCTGCAGGAGTAAATGCGCGATGAATATCTTGAACGTACACGCAGTTATCAAAGTGATCTTTTTGTGCTTGCGGTGATAAAAATTGCAGTCCGGTGCGCAGTGCGGTTTTTTCGATATTAACTTGTGGTTTTGTTAACGTTCCGTACGTTGTTTTTTGTAATGAAATCGCACGGGCGATAGTCCGCGGTAAATAGTCTTCGCGTGCCCATTTTTCACGCGTTAACGCAGATTTTCGCATTATACGTTCTATTTGTTCGGTATTATTTCTCGTCCAAAACGCGAGATGTTGCGCTAACGCGGCATCGGCGGAAGAGAAGTCATATTCGCGAATTCCGTCTGACGCCGGGTATCGTTTTGCAAGTTCTGTGCCATTTGCGCACCAAAGCGCTTTGAAATTGTTTTGAGACGTAAAAGGATTTTTACTAACAAGCGCTTTTTGTAATATCATATCGTCCGACAGACCGCTCCCAGTAATATCGCCCCTTGGTACTACCGATGCCGGAGGTTTAAAATATTTTTCTATTACGGAATTTAATGCCGCGGTGCAATCTTTTTCCGCAAATCCGCGGCACTTGATGCCGGTTAATGCAACATACCGTTTCGTCGTGTATAGTTCGATATTAAATTTTTTATTTTTGCAAAGGTGTTTAGACGCTTCTCCGGTGTATGTACCGATTATATGCAACCCTCTCGCAGATTCAGAGATTTCAATATACGCTCCGTTAAAAGCTGAAACCAGCTCATGCGAAATTTGCGACCAATTGTTGTTTGTTTGTAACGCGTTGTCAACGTCGATGAAAAATAAATTATCGGTATCTGTAAGAACGTACCCGATCCCGTACCCATTCGCGTTTGAAGCAGCTTGCGCGGTTTCTCGATCCGTCCAAATTTCCGGAGAATGCGGATTTGCGGTCGCACCGGTACGATAATCTACCGGAATTTTACCTTTCCTACAGATAAATTTATTATACATTTTTTCTCGGATGATTTAGCGCACGTATCGCTAAATTCGGGTCAATATCCTGCACGATCGGATCGTTAAAAATTAGCGCTTGCGCGATAACTGTTAAATTCGCACGTTTTACAGCGGTTTCAACAATTTTTCTGCGCAATTCGGTTTGCGTTCCGTAATAATACGATATTAAAGATTGCGTTATGTCTAATTTTTTAGCGATTTGTTTACGGGTTAATTCGATATACGGGGTTATTTCTGCGAGTTTTAACGCTGTATCAAGTATCGCGTGTTTTATACGCGCGAATTTTTTTTCTTTTGGCGCGTATAGTAGTGATAATAATAATATTATCGCACGTTCCAGCGATTCATCCTCGCCGCAAAAATTTCCGCTCGAAACTAAATAACGGGTTTTTTTCTCATTCACGAGTTTTGCAGTTATCATCATTTTTACTCCGAACGCTTCAAAACAATAACGTTCGCCTCTTTCAGACGTATAACCAGCTCCGCATAATTTTATTATTTCTACGATTTTTTTATTCATTTTACCACCTCTTTTTTACGATATTATTTGAAACTATCGACCGTGTCAACAATTTTTCATCGTTTATAAAAAACCCTCTGCCGCCGTTCATTTCAACAAGTTCTAAAAATTTCAATTGTGCGCGTTCGCGCGCGGTATCATGAAATTTCCATCCGGATTTTTTAACCTCGATCGCAACGAAGCGTCCAATCGTGCGCCCGTCGACCTCGATCGGCTGAATTCCAATCAGATCCGAAGATTTTATACGGGCGTTTAGCGCTGCGGAATCATTTGCAAGTCCGTATCGTATGAATCTTCCGTCCGCGGTATGCACCGCGCCTAAATTATTGCGCCAAAGCAAAATACCGTGTCGAGATGCTTCTAATCGAACCCGATTTGACATATCAGCCTCCGAACCTTTGTCAGAATTCTGACAAACCCCCCTGATACCAAAAATTTCATGTAGTTCAAGAATCGCGTCGAGAGGTAATTTCCAGCGCCGCGCCCACTCAAATATCACAGTTTAAATCCTCTTTGATACGCGCCGTTAATTCGAATGCGTCTTTTAAGTTTAGCGTTTGCGCGCTTAAAACGTCAATTCCGAATTTATAAAAAAACCTACGATGCCCTTCATCATCAGAACGTCCTAAATTTCTATTATACCCGCCCCACAACGCTATTAATTCCTTTAGAATATTTTGCGCGGCGTGTATTTTTCGGTGTCGGTTTAAAGCAGCAAAAATTCCAACTTTAGGACACCCGCGCGCACGTAAGTGTGCGGCTAATTCGCCTTCGGTTTCTTCGCGCATATTATTTACTTTTTGGCGCATTTGCTGCAAAATTTTAGCGTCCAACTCAATCAGCGACCCATCGACAAATTCCGGAGCACTTCGTATTGCGGGCGGATCGTAGTGCCCGCAATACGGACAGCACTGATATACTCGCTCGTAAGCTGCCGAACAATTTGTACAAATTCGAATTGGAATTGCCGTTTTTTTAACGCCCCCTTTTTTACCGCCCAAATCCCATAATCGATGCGCGTCAGGTAATCCGTGCCGCATAACATTTTCGACATGATCTATGACTATAGCGTTTGATTTCTCGATTAGCGGACGTAACGCTCGTCCGAATTGTTGTGAATATAGTCCAAAAGATTCGGTCGGGCGCGCCATACTTACTACCTCTAGCGCGGGCAAATCAAATCCCTCTCCAAAAAGATCGACATTAACCACTTGTAAAATTTGTCGGTTTTTAAAACGTCTTAAAATTTCCGCACGCACGCGATCGGGGGTTTTTGCGCAAACCATCTCCGCAGGTACTCCCGCCGCGTTGAATTGCGCCGCGATATCTGCGGCGGTTTGAACATCGGTTGTGAATGTTACGCCTAATTTTTCCGGCGCGATTCGTTTATAATGCGCGACCACATCGCCAATAATATTCGATTTGCGCATTACGTCTACAAGCGGCTTATGACTGTAATCTCCGCTTGCAGCGATTTTTACGGTATCGAGTTTGATATCTGTTTTTGGCGCAAAAATTCGATAATCGGTCAAGAATTTTTTTTCAATTAGTTCACGCATCCCCACACCTACCAACAAATCATCAAAAACTCCGGCTGCATTACGTCCGAGTCCGCGGCGATCAGTACGAATCGGAGTAGCGGTAACACCAAGTCCGCGGGCGTTTTCGAACAATGAAACCGCTTTACCCCATTTATTTTTGCGTAAAACATGGTGCGCCTCATCTATCACCCACAATTTTACCGTTGGCAGCCAATTTGTTAAACTATCTATGCGGCGGATTAACGTGTCTACCCCCGCCACAGCGCATTTAGCATTCGGGTTGTAAAAAGATCGCCCAAATTCGTAGACTTGCGTGTGAATTAATTCTCGTTTTATATTTTCAGAACCGATAATTCGGTGTTCAATGCCGTTACGCGCGAGCGCTAACGAAATTTGTCCGACCAATTCCCTTCTGTGCGCTATCGCACAGCACGGAGTACTTGTATCAGAAATGATGCTGGCGAAAATAACGGTTTTACCTGCACCGGTCGGCAACGTTGCGAGTACATTTTTATTGCCGGAGTGCCAGCTATCGTAAATCCGCTGTTTTAATTTTTTTTGGTATTTTCGTAAAACTACTGTTGACATGTGCTAAAAATTACAGTAAATTATTGTCAATGTCAACAAGAAAGAGGAAATATTATGAAGCATTGTAGGATTTCACCATCAGCAGCAAAAACTTGGGTCGAATGTCCCGCATCGGTACAAATGCAAGAAAAGTACCCCGGCAACGCTAATTCAGAAGCGGCATTTGCGGGGCGTGACGCACATAGCGCCGCGGAGGCACTGCTGCAAAACCGCAGCATTCCGAAACATCTTAAAATATCGCCGGAAATGATGCCCGCGATTTTAAGATACGTCGGTATTATTAAGAGCTATAATATCGAAACGCTGCATTTGGAAGAGAAAATATATTGTCCAAGGATTCATTCGAAATCGTTCGGAACGTGTGATGCGTGGGGAATTAAAGCCGATATTTTACACGTTTTCGATTTTAAATCCGGATTTTTACCTAATTTTGCATATCAAAACTACCAATTATTACATTATGTAAGCGGTATATTATTTTTTAAAATACCTATTAAAATTGAAGCCGCCCTGAAAAAAATACGGCTGCACATTATACAGCCGCGCGTGATTAGCGGAAAAGAGCATGATTGCTGGGAAATTGATCGCTTACAAATGCCCGAATACGAAGAGTTTTTAGCAAAAAAAGCGGAAAACGTATTAAGTAAGGCGCCGAATTTTAGGATCGGAGAGTGCTGTCGGTTTTGTACCGCTCGGTACGTATGTCCGCAATTAGCAACGGTTTGCACTGCAATAGTCGATAGCACGAATATAAAGTATCGTCCGACAAGTGGTGTTTTTAATGATTTGTCGGTAATTGAACTCTCTCCCGGTGAAATTTCGACAGAACTCGTACAATTGCAAAATGCCGCGGATATTTTAAAATATCGCATTACGGGATTAGAAGCGCAAGCGATAAAAACGATTCGTGCAGGTAAAATAGTACCGGAATTTTCATTGAAACCTACCTTTAGACGTGAAGAATGGGCACTGTCTGTTAGAGAGATGATAGATCTTTCTGATGAAAAGGGCGTTAATTTACGAAAACCGTTGGAAATAATTACGCCGGCACAAGCACGTAAAAAAGGATTGGAAAAAGAATTTGTAAATTCATTTACAAAAAAAGAGCCGTCTGGGTATAAATTGGTTCGAGACGGAATTAATAAATTTAAGAGGATTTTTAAAAATGAAAAATAATGTTGAAATTTTAACACCGGTCGGCAGACTAGTGCAAGGGGATGTTTTCGAACCGCAAACGAAAGATATGGAAGGGAATTTACTTACAATAAAAACGGGTGCGAATGCTGGTAAACCTCGCGTAGTGTATTTTATAGCTATAGCAATTCCGAAAACTGATCTCGAAATCGCAAAAGTATTACAGAAAATTATAGAAACCGCGCGCGCTGCTTTTCCAGCGTTATTTAATGCGAACGGGGCGTGCTTGAATAATAATTTTGCGTTTAAATTCACCGACGGGGATCTAACTCCTGAAAAAGAAGGTTTTGCGAACTGCTGGATTTTAAAATTTTCCGGCGGTTTTGCGCCGAAATGTTTTACGCGCGGGGGAGAGTCAATTATTGTAGATAAAGACGCAATAAAACGTGGCTATTATATTCGAGTTTACGGAACTATCGCTGGGAACGGTTCAAACGTACGTCCAGGTATTTTTTTAAATCCGGCTGCAATCGAATTAGTCGGATACGGTGATGAAATAAATACTGGAGTGAACGGAAAGACCGTTTTTGGGAATATACCAGCAGCATTACCTCCGGATGTTAGCGCAACTCCACTCGCCCCCTCGATCCCCGTCGAATTACCTCAAAATTCCGACGCACCGCCCGTCGCACCAAATTATAATTTTCTAAACCCGCAAACATGATAGATTTTGAAACGTATAGTGAGGCTGGATATGTTTTAAAAAACGGAAAATGGAAATCTATTTCCGCGTCGCCGCCGCACGGATTAGCAGCCGTCGGCGCGGCGGCGTATGCTGAACATCCGTCCACTGAATTACTTTCTGCTGCGTATGATATCGGACGCGGCGTAAAATTGTGGACGCCCGATATGCTGCCGCCATCTGATTTATTTTCGTATATTAAAAATGGCGGGATATTAGAAGCGTGGAATTCACAATTCGAATTTTACATCTGGTATCATGTATGTTATTCTAAACTTTCATGGATTTTCCTCGATCCCCGGCAATTGCGCGATCCTTCTGCGAGGGCACGTGCGTTTGGCTTGCCGGGGGCACTTATTAAAGCGACTCAAATTTTAAAAGTAACTGAACAAAAAGACAAAATCGGTACACGTTTAATTGCTAAATTTAGTCGACCGCATGTTCCTTCATCTAAAGATCCGAGACTTCGTATTTTTCCAAATGAAGCGCCTGATGAAGCAAAATTATTTTACGAATATAATCTTCAAGATGTTCGGGCACAATCAAATGTATCAAAAGTTTTACCCGATTTATCAGATATAGAGCTACAAATTTGGCTAATTGACCAAAGCATTAACTACCGCGGCGTGCATATCGACACCGACACCCTGCAAAATTTTATCGATATTATCGAAGTCGCAACCGATAAGTATACAAAAGAGCTATTTAAAATTACAAAGGGCGCGGTAGATTCGGTTTCTAAAATTAAAAAATTTAGAGAGTGGCTAGAGACCCAAAATGTTACGCTTCCGTCGCTTTCCGCCGCGGTAGTAGATTTGGCGTTATCGTCGATGAATTTACCCGCCGCAGCCAAACGTGCCCTACAAATTCGAAAATCCTTATCGGCTTCGTCTGTAAAAAAATTATATTCGATTAAACGCCGATTAACATCTGATAATCGATTACATGGATTATTCGCATACTGCGGAGCGGAACGTACCGGACGTTTTGCCGGTCGCGGATCGCAACCACAAAATTTACCAAATCATGGCTTAAAAATTTCAGAATGCGAGTGCGGCAAAACGTATAATGCGCAAATTGAAAATTGCCCATGGTGTGGGCTCTCCGAAATTTTTAGTAATAAAAAAAATTGGGGTATGGCCGCCGTTGAAAATTGTATTGAAGCGGCAATTTACGGATTTGATGCTGTGGAAACAATTTACTTTGATGTGATCGGCGCAGTATCCGGATGTTTGCGTGGATTATTCTGTGCAGCACCCGGTACTGATTTAATTTGTTCGGACTATTCAGCAATTGAGGCTGTAGTTTTATCAGAGTTAGCTGAAGAATCATGGCGTCAAGAAGTTTTTAGAACGCATAGCAAAATTTACGAGATGTCTGCAAGTAAAATTACCGGGGTCGATTTTGATAAAATAACTCCGGAATTACGGAAAATTGGGAAAGTCGCGGAATTGGCGTCCGGCTATCAAGGGGGAATCGGCGCTTGGAAAAAATTTGGAGCGGAAAAATATTTTAAAAACGGCGCGGAAATACGGAGCGCGGTTTCAAATTGGCGCGCACAATCACCAGCAATTGTGGCTTTTTGGCATAATATCGAAAAAGCCGCCGTATGCGCTATTCAGAATCCCGGCACGATATATAGTTATCACAAAATAAAATATTTTACGGATAACGAGCGTAAAATACTACATTGTGAACTATTATCTGGCCGTAAATTGATCTATCACGTCCCGCGATTACAAATAAATGATTTTGGAAAGCCCCAAATCAAATATAAAAGTTGGTCAACTATTGGCGGGTGGTGCGAAAAAGATACGTACGGAGGGAAGCTAACAGAAAATATTGTGCAGGCGGTTGCGCGCGATATTTTGTGCAACGCGATGATAAATCTTGAGCGTGCGGGATATTCGATCGTTTTGCACGTTCACGATGAAATTGTCGCCGAGGTTTTAAAAGGTACAGGGTCGATCGAACATTTTGAAAGCATTATGAGTGTGATGCCGGAATGGGCGCACGAATGGCCGATTTTCGCTAAAAACGGATGGCGCGGTAAAAGATATCGAAAATAAACTTTTTTTACGCTATACTCCCTTATAAATTAACTAATTTTAAAGGGTGGTGAGAAATGGGTTTTTCTAAAAATAAGGGTTTAGGTGTCGGAGGGAACGGCGCGGTAGTAATAAAAAATATTTTCGTTCCGTCTGATTTTCCGACACTTGCGGAAGCTAATGCGGATTTAAGTGTTCGATATGTAATGGCCGAGGACGTAATCGATAATGATCCGATTAAAACCAACACGGGGCAATCATTTACGAAAGGGCAACAGGCGGTTTGGGACGGAGTATCGGCGTATATAGTCACCGATGAACAATTTTGGTTAGATAACGGTGCGGATTTAACCCCCATAAATGACAGAGGATTACTGCTGGCGGATAAACGAATTAAAGGAGTGGCCGATCCGGTTGATGCCCAAGATGCCGTAAATCTGCAAACTTTAGAAACTAAAAACGCGCCTTTTGGACTTTTTGCATCTGGAATGCTAGAACCGGTGGTTTTTAGTTTTATTCCGGGAGATGTAACTTTTGATATTGCCGCTAAAACAGATTCGATACAGATAATAAAAAAAGACGCGGGCGGGAGCAATAATGAACGTCTTGTTTTTAGTTCCCCGGCATTAGCAAATGTTGTTCCGGACGGGCTGGGGTTGAGTATTAGAACTTTTCTATATTGGAAATTAACTGATCCGAGTACTATTTCTCTTGTACAAAACATAGGCAAACGGGCAGATGATAAAACCGTAACGCAAGATAATTTGGTACTTTTTGGAATTGTAGTACATTCAACATTAGTATCAATCGACGCCGTTTTAAATATCGGGTTTTTTGCATCACAACAAGGTGATGCTATAAAAAGTACGTTAGATACGTTAGTTGCACAAGAATTGACCGAAAAAATCCGTGCGCTATTTTACGCTGCGGACGCAATTTCGCTACAACTCAAATTTAGCGCGTCGGCTACAGAACTAATCGACGGGGAAATATTATCAGATGGCGGTAGTTTACGACCGGAAAATCGTTATATAAATGTCGTGCCGGCACAAGATCCTGTTCCTGGAATTCTACTGGCATGGGTGAATAGCTCCGGACTTCCGCAATTTTTGCCGTCCGCAGTTTTAAATCCCGCAAATTATCAGGATGGATCAGATGTTTTAGCTACCGTTCCAGATGGAACAGTTACAGTACAACGTCTATACTATTTTAGTTCTGGACAAAAAATTGCTATTTACGGAATCAAAATTTACGAAAGTAAATTCCAAGCGTTACAAAATTATCAAAATGAGGACTGGAGCGCAGTCGAAAACAATCAATTTTTTACGGGCGCAATATTGAACAGGTTCGTAATTTTACCAAAAACGGCCGCCAATTTGATTGGCGATTATTCAGGCGCTACCGAAGATTTTCTTAAAGATACGACTAACACGAAAGGATTACTAATTGATTCTAAAGTTCCAATCAGCATATCCGGAATTGATGTCGTTAATTCCGGAATTGTTCGTCAAATTGTCGTTATCGATGAAGGGGGCGGTAGTATCAGTTGGCTGGAAGGGGAAATTTATAATGAAACTGAAAAACTTCCATACGAAATTAATTCGTCCGGCGTTTCGGTTGCACTCGTAAATAATGCCACAAATTTTCTAAAATGGGTTTCTGGAAACGATCTGTCGTTATCATTAACTGCCCCCGCGGGAAACGAAATTGGGGTTTCTGTAATCGGGGTTCAAGCAGGAGATATTTGTAAAATAATTCCGACCGATGTTCTAACGGAACAGGAGCGTAATTTAGTTCGGGCTCTTTCAGAAATCTTTCCTGAGATAGTAACGGGAAGTTTATTATCATTAACAGTTGAGCCCGACCCGGATATTACAAGTACGTTAGATTTATTAGTAAATTCTGGAACTTTTTGGAATTTTGTACGAATAGAAAATAACGTCCCAACAATTTATACCAGAATTAACCCGATGCGTCGGCATTATTTAACCGCTGGGGTGTGGACAACCGAGACTAATAGTGATGTCGATACTAATAACTACAACGACGGCGTTAATCGTGTTGCGATTCCTGCAAATAAATGGGTGAAAGCAGGATTAGCAATTTGTGGGAGTAACGTGGATGGGTTTGAAATGCAATTTATATACCCTACCGCTACTTATAATAATGAGCCGGATGCTTTAGATGCATTGCCGCCAACATTACCTCCCGGATTGCAAGTGGTTTCGGTATATTTGGCGACTTTAACATATCTACAAGGAGACACCGATATCTCCAACGCCACAATTACTGATATTGCGCCGCGTTTAGGAGTATCTCCTCAAGCTTTTAGCGGAAATCCTTTTAATCAGTCTTTAAATACTACAGATTCGGTATCGTTCCAAAACGTTTCAACTACGAATGATGTTATTGTAGGCCGCTTTTTAAAACATAATGGATTTACTGTTGAGCCTATTCTTGCGGACTTGATAGGTACTTACTCTTTAGAGCGCTCTGAAAATGCGGGCGTTGGGAGCGGCGGGGTTAAATATTTTTATAATATCGATCACATAACGACTTTATATCCTTTTGAATTCTATGGAATTTACACTAGTAATGATTTAGCTATTACAAAAGTTAAATACGGTTCGATTCAACGTCAAGGAATTTATGCGACCGGCGATTCTGATCCGAGATTGCGAGTCGCAGAAAATAATAGCGCGGCGTTTTTTGCAGAACTTGTAGATATTAACGACTATCAAGCGCGTTTATTAAAACAAGGGAACGGAGCAGAGCCTATCACTTTGTTAGATATAGACGCAATTCCGACAGAAAGTACAAGCGATTCAAAATTGAGACTCGGTAGATACACAAATGCCGCTAATTTTAACATTGAAATATTTAAAGCCGACGGTTCAGATCTAAACAAAACAATTGATATCGATGCTAAAGCAGGCAACATGGTTTTGGGTGGTGATGCTGACCCGCACTTAAGAGTTTCAGAGGGCTATAATATTACGGGGGCTTCTTCTACATCATCATATATGGAAATAGTTGATAACAATACATTTACCGGAAAATTAAACAAACGTGCTACAAGCACAGATACAATTGTTTTATTGGACATAAATGTCTTATCTACCAATGCCACTATCGATCATAAAATACGATTATTTAGGGATACAAATACCACCGGCAATGTATTATTAGAGGGCATGCCGGGGAATGGAGGTTCTATTGCCAGTTGGGAGGTTAATAGTGCGAACGGAACGCTTGAATTAAATCGAAGCGGTTCAGATAAATATCGAGTATTATCGGTAGATGGGAATCCATCAAATGATTTTGAATTTTTTGGGCTCGGTAGTACTTCGAATTTATTGGCGTATAGTGTCGCTAATACCGATTCAGATCATATTTTTTATGCAGGAACTAGCGCGACCACGCGAAGTGAACTCGCCAGAATCAGAGGAGAAGGCGGCGCTCGATTTTCGGGTGATGTTGAAATCGGAAATGGAGACGGGTACTATATAGGAGACCGAGTCACGAATGGGTCGTGGCGCGAAATCGTGTCGGGAACAGATCGATTAGCACAACGCAGGGTTAGCGGAACGTGGGTAACCAAAAGAACAATTTCAGGAGCATAAAAATGAATTTAAATTTTCACATTATAGATGAAACCGGATCGCCATTTTTAATTAACGGTGCGCGGGTATTAGCGAGCCGCATTATTATAGATTACATATTATCACCGTCGTTTCGTATCGGAACTTCCGTAGAAAAATACGATTTAGCTTGTAAAATAGATAAAAATCTGGTTTTAGATGTAACTGATAATGAATTACAGTTATTACGAGATTTAATCGCAGCTAAAAATTTGTTGCCGGCGGTAGTAATAAATTGCTTACAAAAATATTTAAATACGATATAATAGTTTTATTATTACTATTTTAAGGAAGGTTTATTATGATAAAAGTGAATTTCGATTTTGTTTTTAAAAATTTGGATGGTTCTGATATTACCGTTTCGGAAGAAAGAATAGATCCGCAAACAAAAAAAATCAGCTCGATATTAAAAGCAGTAACGGCGTATAAATATTTCAGTAATGGACTACTCGCTCCGGCTTTTGAGGAAGGTGAACCCGTAAAAAAATACGATCTAGCTGTTAAAATTCGGACAAATAAAATCATCGAGGTTGATGAATCCGATTTTATGCTGCTTAAAAGATGCGCGTCAAACACTAGAGTTTTTACTCCGATTATCAGCGCGCAATTGCAAAAATATTTAAATTCTTTAAAATAAAAAAAGAGGTCTTTTATGAAAAAAACGTTATTATTTATAAGTGCATTACTATTTTCGATAGTAAGTTTTGCAGACCAAAAAGTGTACGTAGGGGCGCAAGGTGGATTAGCGTACGATGGATTACCGAATCATTTAGATAAAAGTATAAATTTTGCCGGACGAATTTTTGCAGGCTATAATTTTACGCAAAATTTGGCAATTGAGAGCGGTATGTTATTTACAGATTCGCAATCAGTTAAAAAACGTTTGAACGGTGTCCCGGAAAATTTAAAATTTCGACAACAGATTCTAGACGTTTCCGGTCGAATAAACGTTCCGCTAGATTCAAAATTTATCATGTACACAAAAGGAGGTGTAGCTTGTATAGATTATTTCGAGAAAGGGACTATTAGTAAAAAAGAGAATCTTACGTATGGCCTCGGGCTTGATTACGTGTTAAATTCTAAAATGAGCCTTGGAATCAGTTGGAATCATTACAACGGGGGCTCTAAAAAGCCGATCGATATTATTTATAGAAAATATCAGCCGAGCCTTGATTTTTACGCAATATCAGCAACGTATAATTTTTAATGTCTCTTTTAATAACCAAACAAATCGATTTTGTACAAGATGTCGCGAAATTGATCGGATTTATTTTTAAAACAAGGTATTTTTGTACTTTTGGCGAAACATTTCGCACACAAGAACAAGCGAAAATATTTGCAAAATCCGGGAAAGGAATTAAAAATAGCCAGCATTGCAAACGGCTGGCAATCGATTTAAATTTATTTTCGTCTGAAAAAAAATATTTGACTAAAACGTCTGATTATAAATTTTTAGGCGAATATTGGGAATCGTTACGCGAAGGAAATCGCTGGGGCGGTCGTTTTAACGACGGAAACCATTTTGAGAGGGTCTAAAAATGATATTAGATGCTGCCGTATCGTTAACTAGTCTGATAGTACCCCCTTTTTTTGATTTTATAAAAAAGAAATTTTTAAAATCCGGAAAAGACGGAACAATATCAACTATGAATACGATTGCGACGACAAAACCAGATGTTTTATCACAATATGTAGAATCGTTATCAAAGTATATCGATTCTGAAGTGGCTTATTTTAATAGAGATGTGGCCGGCAAAATAAGTTTATGGGTCTCGAATCTTAGAGCGTCAATTCGTCCGATATATATCGTCCTATCTCTGGTATTGATGGGCGTTGAAATTTTTGCACAAATAAAAATCGACCCGGCAATTCGATATAACATGGAAATCGCGATCAATTCGTGGTTTGGAAATCGATTGACAAAATAAATGAATTTTAAAAAAATTGGGGTGATAACGATTTTTGCGACATTTATCGGAATGCTGTTAAATTGTAATATTTTCTATGATAAATACATTTTGAACAATCGGGCATTTTACGAACGAATAGGCTATTTTACTGATATATCACTACTCATTATCGCCGCGTGGCTCATGATACGGGTATTATCGAATTGTGTGACGCGACCCGAACTCAAAAAAAAGGAAACGGAAATTAAAGAATACCTAATTTTTGAGTACGTTAGCAAAAACGAATTAAAAACGATTTTACACGACCAAACCAACAGTATTTCAGCAATATTAAACGAAAAAATCGTATCTTTAAATAAACAATTCGATACGATCTTAAAAATAATTACGAAATAAATTTCATTGGTTCAATTTTAACGATGAGGTACGTTTCGGAATCGGCGGTTTTAAAGAACTACTGCGCCGCGGAGGCAAAGGCGGTGGCTGTAGAGTTTTTCGGAGAACGTCTTGTAAAGTTTTTAACTCGTCGTAAGTAAGTTTGTCGAATCTGCTTTTCATTTTTTTATTATTTTTTTTTTCGTGAATTTAAATTTAATAACGACTTGCTATTATCATCTCTTCATACACTTCAATCCCGCCTACGATTTTTTCCGCTTCTTTTTTTGATGCGTTAACTATTTTTCGAATCGACGCTTCATCCGGAATTAAAAAATCCGGCGATATCGCAAAGCGATTAGTAATTCGAAATTTATAAATTTTACGGGTCGATATATTTTTTGGAGTTTCTATAGAACATTTTTGTTTTTCAAGAATTTCACATCGTTTTTCAATTTCAGCTTCTTGCTGAATAGTTTCATTTTGTGCTTCAATTACAACCGCTTCCGCCTGTTCATTTTTTCCCTGTAATTCTAGCTCCGCCGCTTTCGCTAAAGCTGCTTTGGCCAAGGCGCGGGATTCGTCTTCCCGATGTTTACGTATCATTGCCTCTTGTGCTCGTCGTTTTTCAGCTTCAATTCTTTGTAACTCGTCTAAATACGCCGCGATTTTCTGTTTTACGTTCCGTTCTGCTGTTTGCAACGGCTCGAGATATCGAGCACGTTGAGCCAAGGCTTCTTTATGAGCTTTATGCGCCTGTGTTATTATTGGGTTGAACGCTTTTTCTACGTCAGCTTTTATTAATTTGATTCTGGTAATGTGCGCTGCGGCGTTTTCCACGTCTTCCTGTGAATTTATATGTATGATGCGGGCTAAAGTAGTTTCATAATTTTTTCGAGTAACTAATTGCATGGTTTTTCCTCTCGATTGTTTTTGATAAAAATTAACGTTTTGACCAATTTATCTCGAATGGTTTTAAATTGATTTATCTTATCGTAATTTTTGAAAAATTTCAGGGCGTTTTGATCGTGATACGTTATCATCGTCGTGAGTTGCCCCTCAATTTCCTGAAGTTCTTTTAAAATCGGATCGAATTCGTTCATATTTTTTTCCCTTTTTTACGTAAACGATATAATTTACTTTTACAAGCGTTGCTGCACGTTCGTGCGGTTCGTAATGCCGTAAACTTTTTTCCACAAACAGCGCAAATATGGTTAATTTTTTTTCGTAATCTTGATAATTGCGATGCATGTTCATTTGTTTTCATAAAGTTGACCCCAGAAATTTTAAATAAAATCTGCTACGGATTTTTCGGTTATACCGTCTTCATCATAAAAAACCGGGGTGACATCCTCTGCGTTTAGCAACTCTCTAATTCCTATTGCTAAAGTTTCTTGACGTTTTAAAAAAATTGCGGCACGCAAACATGCAGCCACGTCTCCCGATCCGTACATTAAATCCGAATCTGTTTTTTTGATCCGTTTTTTAGTAGCAAGAGACGGTGAAAAAGATAATCGAAATAAATTTCCGTTTTTATCACTTAAAACAAGGATCAATTGAACTTGATAGCCGCGAGATTTACGGTGATGACGCTCTTCAGATTCTAAAAGTATCGTACCCGCGGGTAATTCTAAATCCGCCCCAGCTTTTATATAATCACCCGAAATTCGCGCGGTTACTGAATCTAAATTCCCCGGAATTTCTTTGCACCACCATTTGCATTTTGAATTTTCAGGTTCTGCGATGTATGTTAAAGTTTTCATAAATTTTCCTCTTTTTAAAGTATTAATAAACTGTATAAATATGATAGCACTATTACGATAGCGTGTCAAGCTTTTTATTGTAATATTTATCAAAAAATTCGTCATAAATTCCTTTAAATTTTATATGTTGGTATTTTACACCTTTAAAACAACGGTTTTTTCCGGTTTTCATCTTTTTTATTTCGTCGTATTGTTCTTGTGAAATTTTATGCTTTTTTTTACAAAGAGGTTTCAAATAGAAAACTAATTTATCGTCCTCAAAATTTTGGTAAATAAAGACAGGGTCGGTTTCACCCGGTAAATCATCTACGCTAAGATCAAAACATTCGCGACCGTTTATCTGATCGAGAATTTCATTGTTCAATATGTCTAAATCGGTGGTATCAAGCATGATTTTTTCCTCTTTTAAATTATTAATAAACTGTAAAATTACGGTAACACTATTACGTTAAAGTGTCAAGCTTTTTTCTAAATATTTTTCTCGAATCGGGAATTTTAATTTACACTTGAACTGCTCGTAAACCAAACGAATTTCTTTATTAGATATTTCAATTTTGCCGCTTACGCCGTCGTTATTTTTACCGAATTTTATCGTATCGGATTTTTTCAAAAAAATAATTTTTGAAAATTTTGCAGATTCAAATCTTTCAGATTCTTCATCGTCGTGATCCTCACAATAATCTAATAAAAATGCGGAAATAGTCGCGATATACTCGCTCGGCCGTTCACGAGATATAAAAAATGATCCGGCTTCAATACGAACCTCATTTTTATCGATCGGACGGCGAGTATAACTTGAAAGCATAGTTATACACCCGAATCTAATGATTTTTTTAAAGTCAAAACCGATCACAAAATCCCCCGGAGCCGGCATATAGCCGGCATTATATTCTTCGGTCAAAAATTTTAACGCTTTTTCTTTCGTATGCATGATTTTTTCCTCTTTTAAACTATTAATAAAATTTCTTCGCTATAAAAGAAATGATCTGTTCGCCCCTAATTTTAAATTCTGCTTCATCGATCGTAATTTCACGAGTTCCTGTCGTTCCTCGAAAAATTGCGGTTATAGTAAATCCGGCAGCTGTTTTTTTTGCACAAAACTGTGTGCTCTCTGGAACTCCGTAATATGCGGCCGGAAAAATTTGTGCGCTCATATCTATACATAAAATGATGCCCACCTGATCTTTTCTGTATAAAATTTTATCAAGTTCTATTTGAGCTCGTTCCAAGCCGCTTTCGATATTGGTAAGATCTATTTCTCGTGTTCGTGAACGTTTTTGCACCTCATTTAAAACTGTTTGAATCCTAGCAAAATTTTCTTTTTTAAAAACTATATTTTTCATGATTTTTCCTCTTTTTAAATTATTAGTAAACTGTAAAATTATAATAACACCGATGCGTTATCGTGTCAAGTGTTTTTTAATAAAAAATTCACATTATATTAAAGAAGATCGCGCCGTAAAATTCACAGATACGCTATCGTGTCAAGGATTTTTATTGAAAAGGGGCGATAATCGATGACATGACGGAAGGATGACGGAAGGATGTCAGTACCTTCCGTCATCGTTTCCGCCCATACCCAGCATACACTCTCTATATTTTATGACTGATGACGGAAGGATATACGGATGGCGCGGGAAAAAGGGGGGTGGAGTGGTGGAGTGGTGGCGGAGGGTAAAATTTGGATTTCTTCTGTCATCAAGATAAAATTGTGGCTTGAGGTCGCGCTGGGCGTGAGGTCGGTGATGACGGAAGCCTTCCGTCATCCTTCCGTCATCCTTCCGTCATGATGTGTGGATTTTGCTGTAGACCGCGCTTAACGCGGGTTTCCGATGTCAGTAGAAATATTGTACAATTTTTCTAACGTCTCGGTGCGGTTGAATTTCGAGCATATTACCATAAATTTTTAATTATTTGAAATTTTTTTATAAAAGTTTGCCCATTATTTCAAACATTTTGTTTCCTGTTTTTCTAAAAAATGGAGCGTGCATTCTTTGAGGTAGTCTCTAATCACCCCGGCACTATTATAAAAACGTTTTAATTCTTGTCCGATAATTTCGGGGGGTAAAATTTCGGTGCATTCAAATAATGTGTTGCAAAAAAACTCTACGCTGCATACTGATGAACCCAGTTCAATTAAAGTTAATACCGCCGACCTTACGGGGGCACTTAGTCCTTTTTTTTCAAGAACGCCTAAAAAAACATTCCGATTTTTCGGAACTAAAGTTTGCACCAGTTCGGTGCACAGATTATCTAAAAGTTTGGTATTCATAGTTTGTCTCCTTTAAAGGTATTATTATTTATGCCTACGTGATAAGCACGTAAAACGATGTCGCAAATTACGACATCGTTTTGTGACATTTTAATGCGGCTGCGCTATCGTGTCAAGGTTTTTTTTAAATATTTTTTAATTTTTTCTGGCGTCGAAGATACCGCAGCGCGCAAATGCCCGCCATTCAAGTTTAAAATTTGACAAAATTGTATACTCGTGTTTGACTAAATGACGATGATAAATATAAAAATATGTGATATCAAACAGTTAGAAGATGAATTAAAAACGCTCAAAGAGCGTGCATTTCCTTTTGCGGTAAAATTTGCTGTTAACGGGGTAGCTTTTAAAGCTCAAAAAATTGCTCGTGAAAGGTTACGCCGGGATTTTATTATTAGGAATCGTTTTACTGAAAACGGCATTCGTGTAAATCCGGCGCGAAGTTTAGATGTGCGACGGCAAGAGGCGGTAGTCGGGTCGATTTCTAAATATATGGAGACTCAAGAATTTGGGGGGGTAAAATCAAAACGGGGGGAATATGGATCTCCAATTCCGACATCATACTCTGCTGGTGAATCTGAGAAATCGAAACCGCGTCGTAAACTTCCGCGGCGTGCGAATTTAATGCGTTCGATACGATTGAATCGGAGGATGCGTTCGTATAAATCTAAAAAACAAGAGGCGTTTGCGGCGGTAGTTACTGCGGTAAAAACAAATAGGAAGTTTATATTTTTGGATTTGGTGAGAACGCGCGGTATTTTTAAAGTTACGGGCGGATCGAAAAAGCCGAAAATAAAAATGGTCTATGATTTAACTCACGCTAGCATACGAATCAAACCGCGCCCGTGGTTGCGGCCGAGTGTTAAAGAGGCTAGTAAGAAAATGCCGGGTATTTATTTTCGCGCGCTTGGAGAACAGATCAAGCGTCAAAAGTTGTTTAAAAAAAAATAAGGCGAAAAAATACTTGACACGATAGCGCTGGGCGGGCACTATAATGTCACTATTGATATTTTAAAAAACGGGGAAAATATATGATATCAGAAGATGGTTTATATCTGAGTGTGCTGGAAATCGAAGGGTCGGTGCAGGAAAAAGATCCGGAGGTGGAGAAGTATTGGGAGGTGCAACGAGGCAGTGCGGGAGCCAAACTGTGTAGAAAAAAGTGGCGCAAAAATAATATGGAAAAAGCGGCCGCTTATAGCAGGAAATATTACGAAAAAAATAAGGAAAAAATAGCAGCAAGTATGAAAAAAAAGCGTGAAGCGAACAAGGTGCGAACCGGGTCGGCTTCATCTTGAAAACGTCGTGTGCAGCTTGTACGGGCTTAAAAAAGGTACTGTAGGCGGTATGATGGTCGGAGCG
>Ga0209345_10000802_pt1 | contig 40388 bp, 53 predicted proteins | sample Cruoilmetagenom7_FD_187294 | JGI IMG/M metagenome (GOLD analysis project Ga0209345, IMG submission 187294) | Oil polluted marine microbial communities from Coal Oil Point, Santa Barbara, California, USA - Sample 7 (SPAdes) (version 2) | ecosystem: Environmental > Aquatic > Marine > Oil seeps ...
AAAATCAACCGCAAAATCCATTTTGGAATCCGAAAAGGGCCGACTTGAAATAGATTTTGCCGAAGCAAGTAGAGGGTTGTCAAAGAAAATTGCCGAATTTGAGCAGTATAGCAAAGTACCAAAAGGAAAAGGGTCGGACATCGTTAAATTTGATACCGGCAAGATTGTTAAACAAAGGCGCTGGAAAAGCAAGGGGCGAGATATGCAAGCCCCGCCCATCTATGATATTGAATTAAAAATTGTTAAGAGCTTGCCAGAGATTAGAAACAAGCCGTTAAAGGGGGCCACAGAAAATCCGATCAGAACCTTTGAGGAGCTTGGAAACAATGCAAAAGAACTGTATTACAGAACGATAAAAGAGGGGGAGCACCAAGTCGCGCTGGAACAAAAAGCAACCAACTTGCAAATAAAGAAAATCGGCAAGGGGCTTTCGCTTAAATCAAGGAAGCGGATAGGGGCCTATGCAATATCAAAACAAAACAGAGGGCCGCGCATTTTGCGAAATATGGGCGTTGAAAGCGTTCCAGAATTAACACCCAAAGAAATTGGGGTTTATAAAGAGTTAAGAAATAGATACGAGCATTATTACAAAAGGCTAAACAGGGCCAGGGCGCTGGCTGGAAAAGATCAGTTTCCAAAAGTGCAAAATTATTTTACATTTTTTAGAGATTTAGGCACCCTTGAAAAGTTGGGCTTTAATCCAATAACGACCAGGGCAGAAATGGTGCAGGCTCAATTTGTTCATTTAAAAACGACACCATTTAGATTTGCAAAGGCCAGGGCAAAGCTTGGAGCGTGGCCGGTCGAACTAGATGCTGTTGACGTATTTTCAAACTATTCAAGGTCAGCTATCCAGCATATTCACATGTCGCCGAGGATAGCAAAACTTAGGGAGACACTTCTGACATTTGGCGACAGAAAAAGCGGCACCAGGTGGATATTAAAAGAGGAAAGGCCAAGGACCGCTAAGTTTTTGGCGGAGTGGATTGATTTTCAAGCTGGGCAAAAACCCATTTCGCCAGCGCCGTTTGATGCCCCGTTGCTCGATAGAGGGCTACGAAAATTAAACGAGAACCTAGCCTTTTCAATTTTATCCGGCAACATTAGGTCGGCGTTAATCCAGCCATCAGCAATAAGGGGGGCCGTTGTAGAAATTGGCCCAAGATACACAGGCAAGGGAATTATGAGCCTGATTAATCCAAAGGTAAGAAATTCCGCTATTGAAAAATCAAACGTATTGCTTTCAAGGCAATATGATGCTGCAGTTCAAGACGTTCTTAATGCGGTTAAGGGCGGCAAGGTTGGGGCTGTAAAAAAATCTATTGGCAAAGCTGGCTTTAAGCCGTTGCAATTGTTGGACATGGAAACAGCAAAGGCAACATGGCAAGGAGCGTATCAAATGGCGCTTGAAAAGTTAAGATATTCTGAAAGAAAGGCAATTAATTTTGCCGATGATGTTGTAACAAAAACTCAAGCGTCTGCAGCCAGGAGTGATTTGTCACCAATGCAAAGAACGACGCTCGGAAAAACATTGTCTTTATTTCAGACATTTGTAATTAATGAGTGGGGCTTTTTAACAAAAGATGTTCTTGGCATTAAAAATGCTAGGATTACAAATAAACAGGCATTTAAAAAAACCCTTGCCTTTATAGCCGGAACAACACTTATAAATATTTTTTACGAGGATATTTTAGGGATAAACTCACCATATCCAACACCTATACGAGCATTTACCGAAGCCATTGAAAACGACGAGGGTATGCCATCTGCAAGCTTGGGGGTTATAAAAGAATTGGCTGAACAGGTTCCCATAGTTGGTGGCGGTATCCGTTACGGTCGTGGGGTCGTCGGCGCCGTTCCTGACTTTATAGGCGAGGCCATATCCAGAAAGCCAACGCTTGAAACCGCTGGAAAATTAACGGGTATTCCCGGAACGGTTCAGGCTGGCAAAATGGTTCGGGCAAAAAAGCGCGGCGAAACAACTTACGGTCAATTTGTCGGGGCGTATACGAAAGGAAATAAAAAATCAACAAGGTACAACAACCCCGGACTTGGCGGGTTTAAAAACATGAAAGGACTGTAATATTATGAAGAAATTTTTATTGATCATCTTTATTTTATTTTCGTTTATCGGTTTATCCATGGCTGGTGAGGTTTATGTTAAGGATCTCGTCGAGCTTGAAGCACAACCAGCCGATACGGATTATTGTCCCATATGGGACACAAGCACGGACACCTATTTAAAAATATTACATTCCAACCTGGTTCCAGATGCGACAACAACGTCCGAAGGCAAAGCTGAACTTGCAACGGACGCCGAAGTCGAGGCCATGACCGATAATGCCCGCACTATTACGCCGGGCGGTCTTGGGTCAATTTTTCTTGACGAGGACGATCTTGCCAGCGATTCAGCAACAAAGCTGGCCAGCCAGCAATCTATCAAGGCATATGCTGATAGTCTTTTAAATTTAATTCGCGTCTCTTCAAACGATACCACACCGGGCTATTTAAACGGCAAGCTGGTCGCTGGCGAGGGCGTGGATCTTACAGAGGGAAGCGATGGTGGGGACGAAACGCTTACAATATCTGGCGAGGACGCAAGCACGACAAATAAAGGAATTTCTAGCTTTAAAGCAGAACACTTTGATGTATCGAGCGGTCACGTTTCATTAGATGCAAACGTCCCCTTAACCCTCACAACTGACGATACCAATTCACCCTCTCCCCTTGTTCTTGCCCCTAATAAAATATATATAATTGGTGGCGAGGGTATTGGCACATCGAGCGCCGCAGAAGTTTTAACCATAACCGCCGAAGACGCCACAACAACAAACAAAGGCGTTCTTGAAATAGCCACAGATGCGGAAGCTGTCACAGGAACGGCAACAGATAAGGCTCTTGTTCCGTCAAACATAACCGCACTTACAAGAGGCTCAGCCTTTCCAGCAAGCCCGGTTGAGGGTATGGAGTTTTACCGGACTGATCTTGACTGCAAATTTGTATATGATTCAACTAACACGCAATGGAAATGCCTAAGAAGCGATGCGGCATTAACTATTTATCTTGATTCTGGAAGCGGTGCCGACACAATCGGCAAAGGCTACGGAAGCGGTGCAAACGCCTGTGCTACATGGGGGTTTATGCTTGACTATGTTCTTCCTAGAAAGCTCGGCGGGAATCTTACTATAAACATGAGTAGTGCTGTTTATAGCGAAACGCTAGACTTAAAAGGCATAGATGCTGGTTTCTATTCTATAATTTTTGAAGGAACATTGACGGAAGTTATTGCAAGTGCTGCGCTTGATTCTGCGGTTGCAGGAACGACAACAACGGCAGGGTCTATTACTGATACAGCAGCATTTACGGTTGATGCTTCAGAACTAATTGCCAATACAGGTGTAACCGCAGGAGATAGCCAAGTTGAGGTTGCGGACGATACTGATTTTGATGTGGGTTCTGTTATAGTGCTTGATCCGGCAGGAGCAGGAAACGGGCCGGAAGTCCATACTGTAATGACCAAACCAGGTGGTAATGTACTTACATTTGATGGTATTGCTGAAAGCAACCACGCCGTAGGCCAGACAGTAATACAGTCAGGAAATGCCAACCAGCTTATCTATTCAAGTTCCGGCACAGAGTATAGACGCATTGATTGGAATGATGCAGACACAGCTTATATTGTAGGCCATTGGACAGCAATCCCAAGTGCTAATTATGTTGTTTATTCTCACGGGACTAAATTTAACAAGTTTATAATTGGGTCCGGGCAAAAAGCAGTAAAATTTTACGACATAGAATTTACCGGGTCTATTTATAGTGAGATATATAGTTTTACAGATATTGAATTTTATAGATGTGCCATGACCCCATCTAGTAATGTTTATTGTATCCAATTTAATTCAGGTAAATTTTTAAATATGGTATTTAATGAGTGTTATTTAGCCATCGGCTATGACGGCAATGCATGGGCATTAAGATTAACAAAAGCGGCAGCTAAGATAGATAACACAAAAATTACAGGGCTTGGATTTGCATCAACTGGGATTGAACTAACACTGGATAGCTCATTGACAATGTATTCATCTATCATAGAAGGGTTCGATACAAGAGGCATTTCTTGTTTAGCTTTTTCCAACGCCAATTTATGGACAGGTGGAAGATATAACTATACCAGGAATTGCTTAACTGGTATATACCGCGATGCAGACAGTGCAAGTTATACCACAAATGTTCAGTTTTCTGGATGTACAACAGATACTGACTTAAACTAAGGTGAATTAAAAATGGACAAGCGCAAGAATAAAATAAAAATTGTATGGGGTAGCGGATTTTGGGGGAAAGTTCTTGTGGTTGTCGTATCTGCAATGATAATCAGCGTTATTGTTTTCGGGGTAGCTATTCCTGTAAAATACGAAACAAAGGCTAATGCTGCCGCCATTGAAAAAAAGTGTGTTGAAAAGGTACGGGCCGCAGAGGACCGGCAATGCGATAAAAATGTAACAATGAATAAGCGCATATCTAAAAATGAAGAGCATATAAACACTATGCAAAAAGACCTTTTGATAGAGCTTGGTAAAATATCTCGTTCAGTCGGAAGGATTGAGGGCAAGATGGATAAATGATAATTAAACCAGAATATATAATACATCACCATTCATGGTCAGTCGACAACAAAACATTAAACTGGCCAGCGATACGGCGATATCATGTCGATGAAAATGGTTGGTCTGATATTGGCTATCATTATGGCATAGAACGGGTGGGATCTTTGCTTAAAAAGAATTATGAGATTTTAGTTGGAAGAATGTGGCCGACATATGGATCTCATTGCAAAGAAAACGGTATGAATTTTAAGAGTATCGGGATTTGTTGGGTTGGAAATTACGATAAAAATCCACCGTCTCAAAAAATGTGGGAGCTGGGCGTGCAATTTACACGCTCATTAATGACGGCCTATGGCATACCAAAAGAGGCTAATTATCCGCACAGGCATTTTGCAGAATATAAAAGCTGTCCGGGTGATGCGTTTGATTTTGGCTTGTTTAGGTCGGAACTATAAAAGGGGGTATTATGGACGCGATAAACAGGGTTTTAGGGTATTTGAAAGACAGGTTAAAAGAGGAATCAACTAAAAAAGCTATCATTATTTTGGCTGGTTTGGCTGGTTATTCAGTTTCACCGGAAAGCTTAGAGCAAATCATGGTTGCGGTTATATTTTTCCTTGGATTGTTTGAAGCTTTTAAAAAAGAATCATAAGATAAACCCCGCCATGGGCCGTTCACGGCATTATCTCTTGGCGGGGTGTGTTTGGTGGATAAATGAATGATCTATTGAAATTTAAAGCCTGGCGTAACCAGATGGGTACTTTTGACCGCCTTTCGTTTAACGGGAAAGGTGGAATAAGCGGGGCCATAAAACTTTTTAGCGGCGAAAACCGGAGCCATGAGGCTGCAATAGGGCGTGATTTTAGAGATAAAAACCGGATTGGAATCTATGAAGCTGACCCGGAGGTCATGCTGATAGGTATAGAGCGTAAGCTGCGCGAATATGACGGGGAAGTGTATTGGCATAGGCTTAAAAAAGAATACCAAAAATACAGGCACGAAATAGAGCAAAAAATGTGGGAGTATACCGGCTCTGGCTATGATTGGTTGGGTGTATTTTTACAACCGTTTAAGCGAGTAATTGCGGATCCAAAAAATCAATGGTGTTCAGAAATGCTTTTATTGGCCGGTGTGTATTTTAGGGCACCCGCACCCTCACCCCTACCCATTCCGAAGAGATTTGTAACTGATAAATTTGAGCTTATCGGCCCGCGCCCAGGATCTGAAATGGATGCGCTTGGCTGGTGGGATGAAGGGATTAAAATCATTTAGCAAGTCGCTTGAGCATCTGCATGGCGAGGTAATGGCGGAGGTTCGGCAATTACGATTGTTCAGTGTAGCCATGCAACTATTCATCTGAAAGTTAACCGGTGCGTTTATAATGACATACATTGTTGTTATCTTTAAATTCGCAGTCTCTAACATCTTCGTGTGGGCATGGACATTTAGCATCTGCTTCAACAATAGGGCTGTCCGGCATTTGATTAATTAGTTTAATTGCAAGCTTGGTGTATTTCATTCTTGCAACTTTTGAATAGTTATCAGGATTCTCTAAAACATCGAACATGGTATTAAATTCTTTTTTTGCCATTTCTCTCATTTTTAGCTCTCCAATGATTAAGTTAATCAACCCAAGTCATGGAAAATGCAAGTAGAGTTCGAGCTTTTTATCTTCGTTTATTCTTGCTGGTATTTTCATTGTTATGTTTTAAAAATATTTTGTTACTCTAACATCTGCTCCGATTTTTTTAGCAATACGCATCGCTGATTTTTTGGCATTTGCACTATTGTTAAATTGTGTATGCGATTTTATTACACCCCCAAACGAATTAGATGCAATATGTAACATCCATTCGTAATATTTTACATGATTAATTTCGATTGTATGCTTAATATGCAATAATGCTTTCATGGTTATACCGTTTATGCATTTAATGTCTGAGCTGAGCGGTTGCGGGTGTTGCCACGGATTACCTTTCGGCATGTGTCCCGTTTAGTTCTTTATGCACAACAAAACCCGCAAGATTTAGCAATCAGATTCTTTGACATCTATACGAAGGTCAATCCTTTTCATGCCATCAGCGACCCTTGTATATGCCTCTTGTATCCACGTTTACCTCCTGAAAAATAACATATGCCGTTGACCTGTGCCAACGGTCCTTTATTGGCGTCAGAGTCTAATGGCTGGTTATCCTGTAATTATCTTAATAGCCTTTTCAAGTTCCAACTGTAGCTTAGACGCTGCCATTACCTTGGCGTCATTTAATGATATTTCTCCCAATTCAATTTTATTAAAAATGCCATAGCAGGACATATACCAAGTATCGCCACACCCAATATAATGATGCACAGACATACAGAACTTGCCTACCCTTATGTCGGCACCCACCACTTTGCCATACCGCATTTTAGTTCTCCATTTCATTGCTTTACCTCCACAGGATAACGGTTAAGTTGAGTCACTCTCTTTGGTTGACTCCAACGGTTTGTTATATTTTTTCAATTTTTTGGATATAAAACTTATTTTTTAATCTATACCCTGTAATCTTAGCACTAAAATCGGTATCATCCATTCCTGCGATATCAACTCCAATTGTTTTTTTGCCGAAAATACGCACAATAAACTTTCTAATTACGCCGAATTTTATTAAGTAGGCATCACAATTTATTTGTTTCATATTTAACATCCTTCCAAACACAATAAAAAATATAACATTATAATTCATCTGCCATTTGTTCGGCCTGATGCAATGGCAGGTTATATTTCAGCATATTCATAGACCCAACCGCATTCATATAAGCCGAGTGACTCATATTCACCCCTACGCTTTACGGTTTGCAACCAAATAAATTTAACAGCCCCATCAGGGTATTTCTTAACTTTAACAGGATGCCATGCAAACCATAAATGCCAACACTTTCTAGCTTGAATTTTATATGCCCAAGTTTTTATTGTTAACCATTCCATTTTTAATCTCCTAGAAATATAACATAATAATCACTTGCGCCGCTTTTGGGCGTTAAGTGAATTTGGTCGTTATGTGCCGATACTATTAATTGCGGCTTCTGCTGCCCCTATACCATTGTCCCGATCATATAATCCTGGGTCAAGCTTATCACCAGACAAATCTACCTTCATAACCCTACCCTTAAGGTAATCAAAATATGTTCCTTCTCTGAGAAGATTAGAGGCTTCCTCCTTAGTCATAGGATCTGACGATTCATGTAACCAACCCATACCCAACGGTCTACTATTTGTATAAAGTGAAATAAGAACGTCAGCTTTATCAAACTTACTAATGTCAATCATTTTAAACCTCCTTTTTTGATGGTTAAGGCACATAACATTATAATTTAGCGGTAGCGATCTTGCTATCCGCTGCAATGTTTTGTTAGGGGGGTTGGTTCGGCCAAAAAATAAAATCCACCCAAAAACAAAGCCAAAAAAATGAAACATTAACAATCTTATTGTGAGAGATTAAACCACCGTTGCTACTAATATGTGGAATATAATACCACCAATAAAACCCATATCTTGGGCATTCATCCTCGGTAATATTGTCATCTGGACTTACTCTGCCAGCCATACCAGTTGATAATGTCAATTTATATTTCATAATCCCCCTAACGGTTAAGTTGAGTCACTCTCTTTGGTTGACTCCAACGGTTTGTTATATGCCCTCTCGTGCCCACCCTATGGCAATTCATAGGAAGTACTTTATTTGGCAACAGTAGCGTCCACTCCTGAGTTGCGACCCCAGATAGCTTTCCTTTCTGCCTCATATTTCCTTGGGAATCCGGCGCTCCCCATGAGCCGACAAGGCATATAACGTTAAAATTTAGCGGAGCTTTCTTGCTTCCGCTGCAATGATTTGTTATCCATTTACTTTGCTTTGAGAAACATTTTTTTTATCTAATATAACCCAAGAATGAATTGATCCATCCTCATACGCATCGGTTGATAAGGTTGGTGAAGCTTTCTTATAATTCAAAGCCATCCTGACAAGTTTGCTTGAATCTTCAACGCTGTCAGGCATAAATTCAATATAAAAACATTGATCCATTTCATGTATAATGGTTCTCATTAAATCCTCCTATATGGATAACATTAAGCATGAACGGCGCGGATCAGTTTCCGCGTCCGCTCTATGCGTTGGTTATAAGGCTTTTTCTATAGTTATAATTGTATCGTTATGGCAAGCCCCATGACATAAAAGCATTATTTCAATTATTTCAAACTTTCGGCCCTTCCCCATGCCTGTGCTATCCCAACAAAATGATATTACAAGGCTATTAGCCTTCACAATTCGATTTATTTCATCTTTGCATTTCGCCCAATATTCAGCTCTGCCAGCCGTGCCATTGTGTTTAGGAGTGTACCGCCTAAGACATTGTTCCACAGAATATGGTGGATCGAATAAAACTCCATCCATAGAATTGTCAGTTAATGTTTTTAAAAATTCGAGGCCGTCTAACTGTGAGGTATTCCCACGGCCCTCTATATCATTTGTAAACTCAGCAGGACTTGTTTTCCCTGCAAATGGATCAGCATAACCAGCACCAACATTATACTTTTCAAACAACTTTTGCACTGGAGGCATTGTGAATGTCCAAATTGAAGGCATAACCCATGTTCGTGAAATCTTCATAGCCTTTTCCTTATAACAAGCGATATGACGAATTAATTCTTAATATCCTCGATATACCGACAAAATTAAGAATTTTGCATTATGCAACTTTCTAAGTTATTACCTTAATATTATGATCCTCGCTATGACACATATCGCAAAGCCCCTTTTGATTGTCCGCACAATCAGATCCGCCTTGGCTCTTATATTTTTTATGGTGCGGCGGTTTAAGCCCATTCACCCATGCGCCGCAATTCTGACAGCTAAAACCATTGTAATATTTTGCGCCTGTTCGTTCAAGGGCTTTTATTTGCTCGGACCTTAAAGGTGTGCCTTTCAGCCTAGCTGTTTTATTTTTTGGCTGCGGGTTAAACATTATTACCCTAAAAACATTTAAAAATTAAAAAGACTGCTTTAAATAAAACTATCCATACCAATATAAAACATAAACAAGAAATGATAAACAATGTCAAGTTGCATATGGCGTCAAATATTTTCATTTATACCTCACATTCATTTGGGTCCGGGATGTAGCAGCCACGCTCCGCATACTGAACCTTAATTGATTCGCAATAATTATAAAACCTGGATCGGCTTAATGTTGCCGTTGTGTAGCCCATTGGGATCTCACGCGGCTTGAATAAAAAGTTAAGGATTTTCTTTAAAGCTTTTGCCTGTTTTGGCGTTGCATAAATAGGATCAAGCATTTCCTTGTTTTCTTTTTTTAGGTTTTCGTGAACCTCCTTACTGGTATTATAAAAAAAATGCTTTCTGATCGTTTCGACCATAACGCCCCAATAATAAGCGTTCATATTTAGGGGTCGTTTCGGGTCAAAAGGCCTTATAACTATTTCAATCGGTTGTCCGGCCATGGATTGCAGAACACGGATGATCTTTGCCCGGTTAAAGACAAAATCGCCCGCGTCGTTTGTTTTGGTTTGAAACACCCTTGGTGTCATAGGCCTATAACCTCCTGTCTAATATAAGCGCAAATGCCATCTAATTGCCTTGAAACCTCAAGGGCTATGTTTTTGGCCGCCTCCTCCTTTAAAGTTGGCAATTCAAACACTGCAAGCTTTTGTGCAAGCCTTTCCAACTTCTCTTTATCCGGCCCCAGCGCAAGCGCTTTTTCCCTTGCTGTAGCGTCGGCCTTTTCCTTGGCCTCCGCGTCCTCTTTGGCCTGTAGTTCAGCCTCGGCCTTTTCCCTGGCAATTTTTTCATCGTTCAATTTCTTGCGCTCCGCTTCAAGCTTTTTTTCGTTTCGCTTACGCTCTGCCGCCATCGCCGCTTCGCGCTTTTTAAACTCAACCTTAAGGCGTTCATTTTCGGTAGCAACCGCCGCGCGCTCGTCTGCCTCGGCTTTTTCTTTGGCAATCCGGTCTGTCTCTGCTTGCTTCGCCTCTTTTTCAGCCCATTCAAAATTATTTTTATATTGCTTCAGTACAGATGCATAAACCTCGTTGGTCATATTCGCCAAGTCGTAAAGCTCTGACAGGTCGTCATTTTCCATATTATATTTATCAAGCTCTTTCAGCCGCTTTCCTTCAAGCTTCGCCTTGCGCTTTTCTTCTTTGATCTTAATAAAGTCCTCTTGCAACTGTAAATATTGTTCAAGTGGCTTAATCTGATCCTTAACCAAATTGCCGATTGAATCAACCATCTGGCCTTTGCGTAAGGATTCCGCCTTTTCGTCTTTTCTTGTTTTTTCAACAGCGACGCGGAGTTTTTTAAGCTGCAAACGCATTTCTCTTGCCTTAAGCATATCATCAACCTGATTAACACTTGTAACCTTAATAGCCATGGCCTTTTCGCCATATTTATTAAGCTCGTCAAGATACGGTTGAAAATGTTTTTTAAGATCCAGGGCCGTTGCCTTGTCCATCTTTGCTAATTGCTTATCTATCTCGATTTTATTCATTTTTATTCTCCTTATTATTTTTATATAAACCGTTATTCTGTAGGCAATCGTTTCTGGTATTCATTCCACAACTTAACCCTATCTTTTTTGCTCCTTGGGATATTATTAAATGAAAAATTCTTCATAGACTGCAGCATCAACTCCTTATTTTCTCCGTCGATCTCAGCCTCGATCATTTCCTCTGTGATTTCGACCGGCGGTGAAATGTCTGACGCTTTTTGGATTTTATTCGTCAAAGCCGCATTTGCATTGTTTTTGGGCGGCTCTGCTATGTCAACCTTGTTCCCCGCTGCATCAATCAAATGCCCAAGGTCCGTGACAACGCCGGATTCAAGCGCTGATTCTATCTGTGCAGCCCTTTGAAGCTCCGGGCTTTGTGGGATCCTTTTTCGTAGGGTCCTGATAGCTGTTTTCATCCACATAGTATGCACAAGATCCGGCTGATTCCATGGTGAGTCTTTTTTAATGCCGGCGGAGGATCTTTTTTTTGAAATTTCAGCAACCCTTTTATCCACCACCTCAAAATCGACATTTCCGTTTGTGTAGTGGACGACGGCATAAGCGGCGATTAGCTCCCTGGCCGCCTTGTCAACATCTTTGCTGTTTGTTGACTCTTTAGGCACAACAACGACGCCCATGGCTCCCTGTAAAGGCGCGTGTGATATGGTCGGCTGGGTTCCATACTGATAAACAAACTTATCCCCGGCGTGGACCGGATGCGCTGATATATGGCTCACCCTGGGGCTTCTGTATGCCAGCTCAATATATCCCTGGTACCCGATTAAAAGCTGGCAAACCATACCAGAATTTTTCAGCTTGAACGGGATCAGGTGAGCATGATCCAGTGGTCCGCCAACTTCAAGGCCAAGCTGTGACGCTTCAACGACGCAATTTAATATTGACGCCTGGGTACACTCCCGCAACTTGGGAACCTTGTTTATCGCGGTCAAAGCAATCCGCATGATTCTTTCGGGCGTTAAGTGCTTTGGCAATACAGATGTGACCGCTTTGATATTGTTTGCCAATAAAGATTTTATTGGATCCTGTACCGCTGGTGTATTATTCATTTGTTTTTTCCTTTATCTTGTGTTTTTAATTTCATAATGAGCTATTAAAAGCAGTACCCCTGAGCTAAGCATTCCCAAGGCAGCCCCACCCTGATAAACGTCAGCAATAAAAATTACCAGCGCGTGTATAATTGTTAGTATCCCTAAAAATAAATACATTTTAACCCTCCGTTACCGCGCCCAAGGCGGCAATGATATAGTTTGTACTTTGTCGTAAGGAATCGGCCATGTATCATCTTTTAAACAGCTTTCAAATAGATCAAATATGGGACGCATTGCATTACGGCCATCGTCTATCATTACCGGGTCGGCCTCATAAACCGCAACATTATACGGCGGGTTCGTTTCTACAGCGATAAAAACAAGGTCCTGATAGCGCACCTTGCTTTGTACCACATTGGCCCCATGGATATGGTAGGCTGCTTGCCAGTGATATTTAAAAGTGTAAATAGCCCTTGAAAAAGCGTCCGGTGATATATCTGCAGCGGTTTTAAGCTCAACAATTATTTTAATATCCTTTCTGAGCAAATCCGGCTTTGTTTTGCAGTAAAAAGACCGGCCTTCATCTTTCCAAATTAAAGACCTTTCAGCCGATCCGGTTGCCACAAGGGGCCCGGCGACCGGGTGAGAATGCACGGCGTCTATGATTTGATTAAGCTCGTCACTTTCTACCTGAGATAAAATAATAGCATCCGGGCCACTCTTCGCTTTCCATGCATCCCACAACGCGCCTCGTTTTGTGCCACCACTCCAAACCATTGCCCTTTTTCTAAAAACGTCCGGCTCTAAAACAGCGGTATGTACTGCTATCCCTTTTAGCATTGCCGGTGTTTGTTTTCTTGGATTGTTTTGAGTATACACAAAATTGGCCGGACTCTTATCTAGCTCCTTAATGCTGGAAAAGGATAGGGCTGGTATTTGAGCATAGACAGATCCATTCATTTTGAAATTGCCAGGCTTAACCTCGGCTTTTAAATAATTTTTCATTTTGAAGCCTCCCTCTTTTCCACAATCTCAATACTTTCGGTATTTCGGACAACCTTAAGGCCATCTTTTTTAAGCAGGGCACGAACAACTTCTTGTGTTGTGACTCCATCAACCTTCAATTCAACAGATTTCCCGCCATCCATTGTAAGCTGATATGTGTATTTACCATCAAAATATTTTAAATTATTTATATCTATTGAATTATCAATAACCCTTTTACTAAGCTTTTTCTGTACGGTTAACATTTTATCAACGCGGGCATCCTTACAATCGTGAAACAGTATAAACAAAACAATAAGAACAAGAGTTATTAAACACATGGCTATATTTGCAATATTCGCAATCCTTACGTCTGAATTAATTTTGTCTATCATAATCACACCTCCCTATTTTAAATTTAATCCCGCTACGCGCCAAACCCTTGTGTACTGCGTCAATAACCTTTTCGCTTTGTGTTCGGTCATCTTCTGGCTCCGGGGCGTCATTTAAGCCTATTTCTTCACCGCAAAACCGAATTTCGGATAGGTTTGAAAGAATATCGTTTACGGCGCTTCTGTATTCTGCAACCGGGTCGGCTTCAATTTCTGGATGATTAACGGGCAATGCCGCATTTTGCTTGTTGTAGCTTAAATCGCCATGTCCTAAGGCGCTATCAATAGCATTTAGCAGCTCAATGGTTTCCGAGTAAACATTTCCAATCATCTTTTTGTGTAATCCTTTAAGCTTTTCCATGTTCCTTAATCCTCCTTGGGTTTTGAATCAGCAAAGCAATCCTTTATTGAGATAGGCTTAAAAAAACAGGGATTGTCGTTTATGTCGCATTGCGAATTATGGAAAAACTCGCAATCAAAACAATCTGGCTCTCTGACGGTGCTTTCTTGCAAAATAGTTTGACCCATGACCTTTCTCCTTTTATTTAAAATTAATGAGTTTAGGGAATAATATATGTTATAATATTGCGTGTCAAGAAAAAAAAACAACAAAATAATAAAAAATAATCTTGACAAGGGCATTGTTAAGATGTAAGTGTTGTATAAAATAAATAATAAAAGGAGGTTATATGTTTCTTAGGAAGAAGCTAAGAAAGCTGAAATCCGGCGAAAAAGGGTGTTTTAAAGATCAGGGTGATCTTGTAAGAGCTATACGCAAGTATGCCGGATTAAAGCAGTATGAGCTCGCCTATATCCTTGGGAAAACCCCAAACGATGTAAGTAAGTATGAAAATGGGTATGTTAATATTCCAGGGTCTATTTTTATGGAAATGCTTGCAATACGGTCAAAGGGGAAAGGTTATGTTCAGAATAGACTACGAGGCTTTAAGAAGGGGATATAACGATCGGTATGGAACAAGTTTTAAATGTGTTACCGATGTTTTTATTGACGCATATCAGCAAACAAATAAAAGCGGCAATAGGGCGGCTGATCTATTAGGCATACACAGCTCTATTGTTTATAAGCGATTAAAGGCCGCGGGTTTTAATATTCAACGCCCAGGTGGTCACACAAAACCATTTCTTATTGAAAAAATCCGGGCGATTTCAAACAGTCAATTAAAACAATTATCGGAGACAGAGCTGGCATTGTATCTTGGTTGCTCTGTTCAAACGGTTAGAAATTTGAAATGTAAGCATGGTTTTGAGATAAAGGGGCGTGATTAATGGCCAGCCCACAAGTCGAAAATGGATATACCAAGATAGCCAATGAACTCTTTGACGCATTGGCAGCGTCAAGAATCCCTGGCGAACAAAGGCAATGCCTTGATGTTATTATTCGGAAAACATACGGCTTTAATAAAAAATGGGATTATATAGCATTATCACAGTTTTATGATGCAACAGGTATAAATAAACCCCATATAATAAGGGCTTTAAAGTGTTTAATTTTAAAGAATTTAATAATTGCCAAAAAAGGCAATAAAAAAGGGTCAAGTTATTGTATTAATAAAAATTATCACTCATGGAATTTATTGCCAAAAAAGGTAATGATTGCCAAAAAAGGTAATCCGTCGTTGCCCAAAAAGGTACCCACAAAAGACAATACTACAAAAGACAATATATATATTACGCCGAACCTGGGCGAATTTGAAAATGTGAAGATTAAAGAAGATGATTTATTAAAATTAAAAAATAAGTTCTCTAACGATTGGACACAGAAAATAGAAGACCTTTCACAGTATATTGAGAAATTCCCGAAAAAGGCCGCAAAATATAACAGCCATTATGCTGTCATTTTATCATGGAATAGGATGGATGAAAAAAGAAATAAGGGAAAACCGAGCATAACGCAAAAAAATTTAAAGGCAATTAATGACTCATTGCAATAAAAACATTTAACTTTAGCTGCGCCAGACCGCTAACGCGGCAGGCGAGCGTAGCATTAGAAGGAGGCTTTATGTATAGTAAATTATATACAGATGAATATACAGGCCACAGGTTGCAAAACCTAGATAGCTCTACCTTTCAAACACTTGGCCCTTTTGAAACGCGGAGTTGTTACGACTGTAAATTTTTAATAGCAAAAATCTCGTGGTGGTGTAGCAACAAGAACGCTATTAAATGGAGAGGAACGCAAATTCCAGGCGGGGTAAAATGTAAGTTTTGGGGGCCAGATTGGGCTATTATAGACAAACCCGCCCCTTCTAACAAATCAATGCACCGGAAGTGACTCCGGTGATTTAAACGTTATCTGTATAGCTGAGATTAAATAATGACACTAAATAAATCAATAATTGAATTTAAAGAAACAGGTGAGTGTCGCATTGATATAAATAAAGCGGTAAAGTATTTTACTACAAAGTGCTTTATTTCTAAGTGGCATGACGAGTTTCAACTAATACGAATTAGGAATAAAAGATGCGTGGCTTTAAAGGTTAAAATAAGAAAAGATGACGCATTAAGGTTGATTTTATTGTTAAATTTAAAAGAAATAAAATCAAATATATTTAATCATGCATCAATTTATCAAATAACAGATAACCAAACAATTCAGGAGTCTAAAGAAAGCTCCTGATTTAACCGTTAGTGATACATCCAGGGAGATATAAAAATGAGTTATAGTAAACAGGGAAGTAGGGGGAGTGGTCATTGGTACACTTTTTGGTGCGTTCATCCTAAAGAAGAAATTGAAAATAGGGATACTGCTATTTTTGAGGTATGTGGTGTTACTCAATTTTCCGCAAAAGAATTAAGAGATAGTATGGACGCATGTATTTCAAAAGTTACCTTTCTTGATAAAGAAGCATCAAAATCTGAATTAGACGAACTAAGAATCTATATGAAGGAGTTTTTAATAGACGTTAATAAAGATTATCCGATGATCACTAACAACCTAATTCAGAAAGACGCAAAACAAATGCGCTTCTGATTTTAACCGTTATGAGGATTCTTATGGAAAAAATATGCGAGAATTGTATGTTTTTCAATGTAAATAAAATAGATAGTGGTTTAACGACTGAATATGAGTTTGAGTGTAGAAGGTATGCACCAAGAATATTACATGGATGTGGTGAAGGTTGGAGCAACCAAAAATTCCCGAACGTTAAACATCATGATTGGTGTGGTGAGTTTAAAATTAACCCAGAACCTCATAACAAATCACTGGAATCAACCGGTACAACTGGTGATTCAGCTTAACCGTTATACGGACATTGGAGAAACTTATGGATTTTAAATGTAATTGCAATATGACCGACAAGCTTGACGGCGATGGTTGTCAAAAATGCAACACCGAATTAGCTATTAATTGTCTATCAACGCCTGTTGAATTAGCAAACGACCTGAAACATACTTCATTTACTGACGATCAGGCTAACGATATAGCTGCGGAAGTTTATCAACCATTATTGAGTTTGATTAGCACGCTTAACGAAAAAATTAATGAATTAGCAAAGGCCGTATAACCTGTCAGTGTAGCCGACTTCGCAAGTTTGCGCCTGACTTCAACCGTTATCTGAAATAAAATTATGGAAAAAGAAAAAAGATGGGGTTTAGCACTTGGAGCAATGGCGGAAATATATAGCCGGGAATTGACCACAACGGCATTAAAAGTGTATTATTCAATATTTAATAAAAACGGTTTTACAGCCGAACAAGTCGAAAAAGCCATTGAGTACCTACTTGAAACGAGGGTTTATAGCAATATGCCAACACCAGCGGAGTTTATAAGCGCAATAAAGGGAAAGGTAGAGCAAAAGGCAGCAGAACAGGCGGAAATAGCTTTGCGAATGGTTACGGGCGGTGTAATGGATTTTGAGGACCCAATTACAAAACATCTAATGCAGGGCCGCTGGGAAGTTTCAAAGCTGCGGAAAACCCTGCTTGAAAAAAATGAGGTATTTTTCATCAAGGAATTTAAAGAGCGTTATATATCAATTCAAAGTTCTGAGTTCGGTAAAGAATTGGGTTGGGTTGGTAATAAGCAGATTGATGGATTAATAAATAAAATCGCGAATAAAAAATGATTAAGCCAGATCCAGTAGAATATAGGGTTTACAATATAACCCCTGTAGGTAAGCCGACCATGACACAGCGGGATAAATGGTTAAACCCACCAAGGGCTCCCGTTGTGATGTGGCGGGCGTTTAAAAATCAATGCGCATTGGAAAGAATAACCTTTAAGCCTTATGGAACAAGCTTTGTGTTCGTCCGGCCAATGCCTGAGTCGTGGAGCGATAAAAAGAAGGCTGAATATTTTCAACAACCGCATGAGGTCAAGCCGGATTTAAGTAATATGTTAAAAGCTATCGAGGATGCAGTTTTTAAGCAGGATCAAGTTATATTCCATTACGGTAGCCTGTATAAATTGTGGGGGTATAAGGGGCAGATATGGATAAAAGAAAGTTAGCCAGCCTTATCGTGTGGATGGCGCTATGGGTGTTTATTTTTTGTTTTATTCAAAATCGTATAATTTGGCATGAGCAAAAAGAGGCTGAACGCGTACGGCAAGAAATGATCCAGCTTGATATTGACATTAAAAAAGTTGAAAAGGAGTATTGAAATGGCTGAATGGAAATTTATGAAAGTAAAAAAAGAATCCCTTGGGTTTATTTTGTGGCGCAATGGAGCCATTGCGCTTGGACAGTTTAAGGATTATGATTATTCGTGCCTTGAGAATATAAAAATTGAGCATAAGGTATTTGATTATGGCAATAAGCTTGGCGCAACCGCGGCCATAAGTATATTAACTGAAAATATTGCAAGGTTTAAGAAGCCATCTACTTGGTGGGATGCTGTCAAGGAAAGATTTTTTCCGAACTTAGCGGCGGCCATGGGAAGCCCTGTTGAATACGATATAATTAATATTAAAGCGTTATACCCAAACGCAACATATAAAAATGAAAAAATAATATGGAAAGGGGGTATTGAAAGTGGATAAGGAATCAATAGAATTTTACGGGGAGATAAAAAAAGAAACAGAACGGGCCTATTTGGTATTTGACGGAGCGAATGAAATATGGCTACCTAAAAGCCAGCTTGAAAAAAAGCGCGTGAAAGGTAATGACTGTAAATTTACAATCCCGGAATGGTTAGCAAAAGAAAAGGGGATAATATAAAAATGGAGTTTGACAGAGCTATTAAAATTCGACGATCTGTCAGTGTGAAATATAAAACAACTGTATGGCAGATATTGAGTTTAAGCCGTAAGAAAAAAACCGTCCTTGCCCGGCGTGAGATAGTGTGCCGTGTGAGAAATGAGCTTGGGCTCACCATGGAGGAGATAGGGCTTTTGATTAACCGGACACATTCAACGGTTATTTATCATTTAAAAAAGGGGGTTAAGTTATGAAAAAATCACAACATATAACCGCTTAACTTAACCATTAACTTGTGTGCTTACCCACCAAAAATCCCACATATTGCGATTTCACTTGACATTAAAAAAACAATCCTTGATAATATAATTTACCTGTCCGGGCTGACCACCCGGTATTCATTTCTTTTCTCCTTATGGGCCGGTAGTCACTCAAGGCTATCGGCCTAAAAACAACGAGGATATTATGCCAGCAAAAAAAAACAGGCCAATAAAAAAACCAGCTCCGCAACCACTATCGCCAAGGCAACGTAAAATTAAACCGTACCGGGGCGGAAAGTCTAAAGGGCTCTATGGACCGGCTAAACGCGCCATGAGCCAACTGGAACAATTGCACAAGGACGAGATTTTTGATGTTGATTGAATATATCAGGCGGCGACGCAATAGGGCTTTTTGGCGTGAATGTGATTTACGCATGTTTGAGTTCTTGGCCAAGCACGATTGGTACCCGCCCAATTTTAATGATGGGGAGCAATATTTCTATGAACTGCATGAAAAATATAAATGTTATTGAATGGCCGGAGGGCTAAGCATGGCAAGACCGGCTAAATTTGAGAACTTAACCCCTGACCAGCTAGAAAAGATTATAGATGAATATTTTGAGTTGGCCTTGGCATATGGGAAGCCATTTACAATTACAGGGCTTGCTTTCTTTTTAAATACCACGCGCGAAACACTCCTTGACTACGAAAAAAACAATAAGAAATTCAATAAGTTTTCTGACACTATAAAAAGAGCTAAGTTAAGATGCCAGCTTGACGTTGAAGAACGGCTATTCGGCTCTAATGTGGCAGGGCCTATATTCAACTTAAAAAACAATTATGGCTGGCGGGATGAAAAACATTTAGGTTTAAAGATTGACCCAACCGAAAACGCAATGAAGTTTGCACAGATGGCATTGAGGAGTCAAAAAAGTGGGAAATCCTCAAAGAAATGACGAGCAACATATCTATAACGAGTGTTTCAAGGTTATGGAGTCCTTTTCGTATTTCCTAGATAAATATGTTTATATTGAGGATAAGGAATCAGGTATTGCAATTCCTTTCAAGTTGTGGCCCGAACAAAAAAGAATCTTACCCGACTTACTATATGTAGTATTGCTTATAATGATCAAAGCCCGCCAACTTGGTTTGACATGGTTGTGTGCGGCCTTGGCCCTATGGCTTTCAATAACTAAAAGTTTACAGCTTACCGTGTGTATTTCAGCCAAGGAGGAGTGGGCTATTGAGTTTTTAGACCGTGTTAAATTTATCATGGTTCGACTTCCGCCATGGATGGTCCCACCGATATTAATAGAAAACAATCAAATGCTGCGTTTTGACTGTGGCGAGAATCTATACTCAGACATTAAAAGCCTCACAACTACCGAGGAGGGAGCACAAAGCAAGACCCCGACGCTTCTAATCCTGGACGAAACAGCAAGAAATAGACATATCAGATCCATATTTGCGTCCTCTAAGCCGGGCATTGATGCGGGCGGCGGTCGCATCATTATGATTTCCAACTCAATCAAAGATGGGGTTGGTTGGTTTTTTACCAGGGGTATTTACAAGGCGTCCATGCTTGGCCTCAATACGTTCAAACGTGTTTTCCTTTCGTGGCGGGCTCATCCAAAGCGCCCAGCGGACTTTATTAAGCGCCAGATCAACGATGGCATGGACCCGCAAGATGTAAGCTGGCATTATCCAGCGACCGAGACAGAGGCAATCAGCGCCGTTTCAGGCTCTTATTTCGGGCTGTCTTTGGCCAAACATGAAAATAGCGAGGCTGATGGCCATATCGGGTCTTTGTTTGAGGATAATATCGGCGAGATTATTTTAAATACGGATGATAGCAAAGGCCCTGTTGAGGTTTGGCGTTATCCTTATAACCAAATTGATGGCTACGACGGGCTGCCATGGATTAATCGATATGCCATTGGATCGGACGTTTCAGAGGGTTTAGGATTGTCGTACAGCGTTGGCTATGTTCTTGACCGGCTGCTTGACGAGATTATTTGCCGGGTCAGGTCCAACAGAATACCGGCACATAAATGGGCTGAGATACTTTTTAATTTATCCAGGTATTATGATAATGCGCTACTATGCGTCGAGCGCACGGGTGCGGGGCTTACCGTGGTGCAAATACTCAATGAAATGGGCGCTGAACAATATATTGAAACGATTCAAGGCAAAATCGGAACTCCTTTGACCAAAAAATTAGGCTGGGGTGAAACGGATCAGAAAAAGCATGATCTATCAGAAGCGTTACGGAATTGGTACAGCACAACGTCAGGCGGGTTTTATTGTCCATATCTGTTCGATGAAAGTTCAACATGGATTCAAACAGAGGGCAGTAGACGGCTTGGACCGGAAGACGGCGCCCTTGGCGATTGTGTAATCGCTGGCGGATTAACCGTTATAGCGAGCGAGTGGCTTGGCGGGCGTCCAATAAAAACAAAAGAGCCAGTATCAGGATGGCTAAAAAAAATACAAAAGGGAGAATAAATAATGGCTAATATTATATCGTCCGGGCTGGTAACGACTACGGCAGCGGCAATTTATGCCGGAAGCGGCAAGCTTCATAGTGTTGATGTTATCGCTGATGGCTCAAACGCGGTAAACGCTGCTATTTTGGATGGTGAGGGTGGGACTGAGTTATGCAAGGCGCGTCTTAAAACCTCTGTTAATCCCGAATCTATACATATCGATTGTTCCGGTGTCCAGTTCGCAATCGGGTTATGGTTGGTTATATCGGGGACAAACGGGGCTGTCATTGCTAGGTACGAACCAATTTAAAAAAAAGAAAGCGGAAAGGTGAGGATTAATGCAATTTATTTGTAAAAAGTGCGGTTCGTTATTACCGATAACGCTAAAATGCCAGGTGTGCGGGATAAAACATCCCGACCCGTTTAAGTGTTCAAAAAAAGGGAAAGAAAAAAATGGAAAAGAACGATAACCTTTCAGATGTTGCCAGAGGCGAATCAACTATTGATCCAGATAAGGTTTTAATGGATAGGCTGATAGCCTACCGACATTTTGTTGATCACTCTAATTCGCGGCCAAAGATTATGCAGCGCGGGCCTAATGGTATTTATAAGCCAGCATCCCAAGATCCAGAGCCTATTTTATATCATGGCTTTGAAATTAGTTATAAAATGCATGAAATGCCCGGTAAAACCTATATGATCAGAACGGCATTTATTTTATACGAGGATCAGCCAATTTCCGAGATACCAGAACTCGAATATCAAAAAATAATAACTGCAGTTATGGCGACTTTGACAGACCGCCTGACCGGGCGCATTAAGATTTATTCGCCAGGCGAACAATATAAACGCCCGGATGGGAAGAAAAACATTCTAAGCAGACATATGATGATTATTGAGCAACATTTTATCCCGGACGTTTTAACTGAGCGGCAACCACGGCAGCGCTTACCGAATAACACGACGGTTCATTAGGGGGATGAATGGTAAAAATGATATTTTATTGTGAACATAAATTGTATTATATGCTTAAACATTGGCTCCATGAATTGTCTGCCAAAAATTTTCGGATACAAAGGATAAGCCTTGACTTTGGCTTTGCCACAGGGTTCCTGTTTTTTAACCGGATAATAATTACATACCATAGTAAATCCAGGCGGCTTAGAATCAGATACGCTAAGCCTTATACTTCAAGGAAAGGTTGATAATGGCTGATAAAGTAAGAACAGGCGAAGTTGAAACAACTATCGATCTTGTGGCGATCAAGGCTGCCAAAGACCTTGACCCGCGAGTGCGGGAAACCTACGAGTATTTGCATCTATACAAGTCGGGAGATAAAAGAGTCGCTTGGCTGGCGAAAATGGAAAAATGCTGGGACGCTGTTGCAGATGATATAATGTTTAGCGATAAAGAAACTAAGGCCATGGAAAAGGAGGGCCAGGAGCCGCGCGTTATTAATAAGCTTACAAAGGGCGTACAGGGTTCTACCGCGCTGGTAACAGATAAGCGGCCAGAGTCGAAAATGATGCCCGTCGGGTCCGGGGATCTTTATTTAGCAGAGCTGTTAAATAGAGCGCATAATGTTGTTTGGGATAAAAACGACGGAACAGATGTCGTACATGACTTTGTCGAGTCGTCTAAAATAGCAGCTTTGGGGTTTATAGATGTTAAGCTAAACCCTAATAAAGGACCGTTTGGCCGTATCGAGTTTGAGGAAACGCCGAGCGATGATATTTTTATTGATCAGGAAAGCAGGAAACAAGACTTATCTGACACACATATTATAAAAGCGAAGCTACGACCGCGAACATATCTCAAAGACAAGTACGATGTGACCGACGAAGATTTAAAATTCGGCCCGCTTGGATCTGATGTTGACGACACCGGCAAGTCAACCGGAGTAACAGGCGCCGATAATTACACAGAGCAAGACGACCATGAATCCCTGGGGCCAGGAGTAGCAGAGCAAAAAGATATTTGGGAAATTGAAGCCTGGATGCTTAAAACGGTTATAGAAGATTGGTATGTTTATTTTGATGAGGCGGGTAAGCCTGTGTCAAATAAAATTCCTGATAGCGAGGATGAGGACGAGAACGGCGAAAAGGTAAAGGTTGACCCAAAGGGATTCATAAAAGCTTGGAACGCTGACCCGGAAAACTTACCAGATCCCAGCAACCCGAAAGATAAACGAAGCCCGGCTGAGACATGGAAAAGAACCCTTGAAAAGCGCTATTTGCGAATTATTGTAGGCCGAAAACTTATAAGTGAAACGAAAGATCCGCACGGAATAGACGGTGACGGAAACCCAATTACCGCAATAGTTATGATCCGGCACAATAGATCACGAAACGCATATGGTACTTGTCCGACCTTTCACGCATTGCCGATGAATATCGAAAAGAATAAGCGTCGAGCGCAATTTAATCATTTGATTGCAAATGCAGCAAACGCGCCGATTGTTGAATCAGCTCAAGGCATACAATGGACAAAGCCGCCCGGAACTGCTGGCGCCGTGGCAAAGGTAAGTAAAAATGTTCCGATTCCGCCCACCAGGATGCAGAGTGGAGCCATGGACGCTGGCAAATTCGCCATGTCCGAGGAAATGAGTGATAAGGATATTCAAGATCAATACGATTTGCACGATGTAATGATGGGAAAAATGCCGCCGGGCCAAACCAATATGGCTGGCCGAACCGTGCTGGCTTTGCAAGACATGGGCGGCATGATGACAAAGCCTTTTTTGAGACGTTTAGAGGGGGCCATGGTTCGCGTATCCAGGGTGATTGTGGCATTGATTCTTAAACATTGGGACAGGTACCAATTCGAGCGGCTTATTGAGCAGGATGAAATGCAAACATGGACACCAGACGGGCCGTATCAACCGAGCGAGGAGGAAGATGAGCAGCAAGAAGCAAAACAAAAAGCCGAGATTTCAGCCAAATGGAAAGCGGCGCTTGATAAGCTTTCACCGGAAGACGGTAGCGAACCGGACATAACCATTATGGATATTGACATTAAAATCATTGCCGGTTCTTCAATGCCTACAAATAGGATTGCAAAAATGTCAATGGCTATGGAAATGTTTAAAATTGGATTGTGGGACCAGCCAGCAGCGCTTGAATATTCTGATGACGTTGGCGCTGATAAGATAATTCAAAGGATGAAAGCAGCGGTTGAGGCAGCGCAGCAGGGCGCGCTTGAAAAACAGGCTAAAGCCGCCCTTGGGAATAAATAAAATTAACGGAGGACAGCATGGGAAAACAAAACAAGGAAGCTAAGGAAGCAGCGGACGACGCGCTTGCAAAAGCTGATGCGGAGGCACGGGACGAAAAAATTAAGCCCGACAATACTCTGACCGATGAAGTGGCAGACGAAACGGTTGAGGCCGAAGTGGAAATGGTAGGTGATGGCAAGGATGATAGGATTGAGTACGGCAAAGAAATAACCGGCCAGCTTGTATGCCAAAGCATGAATGATGAAAAACTCATATTTAAACTTGTCGAGAATCCTAGCACTGAAAATCCATCGCCAGCACTCTTGGGATTTGACAAATTTACAATTGATAAGAAAATATTCCCGGACGACGTTTTGCCGCAGGGCTTTGATGTATCGGGATCTATTTTAATAACGCTTATAGCAAGACCAAAAAAGGCAACTTAACAGCCTTAAATGTTATGCTGGACGTCTTGGCGGTCCGTAAACGCCATGCGAAAGGATTTAAAATGGGAAAATATGAAAGTTTAGGTTGGTATTGCGCAAAGGGTCCTATTGATGACGATAGCGTCCTGACGGATGAAGACCTCGCCATTTTGGGTGAGCTTGATGACGTTGCAGACCTGACCAATAACGACAATGCCGGGGAATCTGGAAATGACGAGGGAGCGCCAGAGGACACCGATGAGGACAAACTTGACGACGAGGATATTGACAACCTTGACGCTGGCTCTGACGAGGAAAACAAACCGCCAGAGGGTGAGCCCGAACCGGACAATGGCGACAACCTTGTCCCACAAGCACGCGTGGACGAGATTGTCAAAGAGCGCGAAGATTTAAGACGCGAAAACGAACAATTACGACAGCAAGGAGGACCAGCGCCAGCGCAACCAGCCCAAGAGCTTGACCCCGTTGCAGCGGAAATCGCAAACCTGCCAAATGAAATTATTGAGGGTGGGACGGGAGCATATGCCCAATACAACGGCATGACATTAAACGAGTTGTGGGAGAAGAATAAGAGCGTGGCGCATATTTATCAAACCAATCGGACACACCAGATACAAACGATTCACCGCGAAAAAGCCGAAGCCGCCGCCTCGGCCATGAATCAACAAGAGGCGTGGACTTTAGAGTTTGCCAAAGATTATGCAATTAATATTTTAAAGCATGACATTGATAGCGTCATGGACCTTACACCGGAAGAATGGGAAAAGGTGGAGGCGGAGATTGCTGCAATTGACAAATGGGGAAAGTCTAAGGGTTATAATATCCAAGGAGTTTCACCATTAGCACTTGCCGCAGCCAAAGCGAAAGAGGGCCAAGGAAAATCTGCACCTGGCAAGGATAAAGCGGAACGGATCGTTAAAAAAATTAAGAGCGCAGCACCATCTATTGACGGCAAGGTTGGATCTTCCAGCGTTGCCGGGTATGATGGCTTTATAAATTTAAGCCCGGCGGAGCTTTCCAGTAAAATGGATGATATGAGCGACGCCGACATGAGTAAATTTTTAAAGAACGCGCCGGCTAAATTCAAAGATAAGTATCCAGGTATTGATTGGTCAGATTAAAGTCCTTTAAGCTGCCGTTTAACATGAAAGGATAAACCAATGGCAGATTGGGAATTTACCACATCCGACGCCTTGACCCAGCAGGTATGGGCGAAAGGCTGGTGGATAGAGGCAAAAACGGAATCTTACTTTTATTCAAAAGGATTCATTGGACCGGACGAAGAAAACGATATAATTGTCGAATTTCCTGACTTATCGGTAAACCAAGGGTATAGATTGACTTATGGGCAGATCCGCAACCTATCCGGCGCCGGTGTACCGGGCGACAACACGATGGAGGGTAACGAGGAAGTCCCGGATGTTTACGACGACACTATTGATATTAATCAAAAGCGAAACGCCGTAAGGACTCAAGGTAAGCTATCCGACCGATACCCAAGCGATAAGCATTTGCGGAAATGGGCGAAACGGCTACTCAAAAGATGGATGGCCGACACTATTGACCAGGATATTTTTACAGCGCTTGGAAGCTCATTGACTAAAAGCATATATGGCGGCGACGCCACATCCACGGCAACTATTGAGGCTGGTGACTATTTTCAGCTTTCCTTGCTTGCCAAGTGTGCTGCATACGCTGACAAAGCCACACCGAAAATCATAGGTAAAAAGATTGATGGGGACCGGCATTTTGCTTGTGTTATAAGCCCGGATATGTCTTTTGACCTGACAACCAGAGATTCGGCATGGTCACAGGCGCAGCGAGAAGCACAAGCCCGCGGCAAAAACAATCCTATTTTTACGGGCGCAGAGGGTATGAGCGCGGATACAATGATTTACAAGCATAGCCGCGTATCTATTTCGACGACTTTTGGATCAGGGGCCGATCTTAACGGCGCAACGGGCCTTTTTATGGGCGTTGGGTCCGGCGGAATAGCTTATGCAAAAAAGAAATCATGGAACGAAAAAAGTTTTGACTTTGGTAACAAAGCCGGGTTTTGCATAGGTTCTATTTATGGCGTGAGTAAATCAGTATTTAACAGCGCTGACAATGGCGTTGTTGGTGTTTCTGTTTACAGAACCAGCAACTAGCAATAGCTTGTTTCCGGGATAGCCGATGGCCGCGCGCTTGAGGTGATAAGGGTGTTTTCCCGCACCCTTCCCGGAAGCTTGACCACGGGGCTTTTAAGTGGGGAGCTTAAAAATGGCAGACAACAAAGATTTTGGCAAAAAGATTAAGAGTGATCCGGTAGATAAAAAGGCTAAAGACAAGAAAAGCCAGCAGGAGCATGACGACTCAAAGGGCTTGGATATTCGGAAGCTAACGCTGGCGGATTTTAAAAATGTTGCTCCGTCGGCGGCCAGGGTTCCGCATCCGTTTGAGGGATACCCGGAAAAGAAATCAAATGTAATGATTATCCCTGACCCAAACGATAAGTTTAGGGATAAGCCTTATATTCAAGAAGTCATAGAAACGCACATTGTTGGCTTGCATCCTGGGTTTGATGTTTATCAAGACCCAAGCAATAAAGGTATTTCTATACTTGACCGAGCCACTAAAAAAGAGAAGATTGTTAATCTTGAAACGCATCACAATATCGCCCTGGTAAATTATGAGCAGGGCGGAAAGAATTACAATGTCGTTTTTGATAGAAAACTAGAATTGTCTGACGGCATGGTTATGCGTTTTGCTTTTTGTCCAGATCCATCCATAAGAGCGCAGCTTTGTTTTGCAATGGACCCGCAAAGTGGTAATATTAAAGTAAATAACCATTATCAGCTTTTAGATTGGGGGCAAGAACGAAAGTTGCGTGATGTTTTTAGAATGATTTATCAAAGACAAAATGAAGCCGATGCCCTGGCAAAGAAATTTGATACGGACCAGGAATCGACAGCAGCAGATTTATAACAATATTTAATAAGCGGGGTTAATACTATGGGAAACATACACCCGGACATTAAACCAGGCGGGTTGACGCAAGGCCATTTTGTTGATCTTGCTTATCAGCTTGTCGCGGCGCTGACGGGCATAGCTGCAAAACTTGATGCAGACGCTGGCGTTACAGACACAGATTACGAGGCAAACGCTATCACGGCCATTATCAAGGGGTTTTTTTACGACTCCAAAGACAATAGGGCCGGAACAGCGGGCGAATATGTAATTAAGCCAACAGGCATTGACGATAATGCGGGAATAAGGTTTTTAACTGAATTTATGAATGCCTTTGAAACGCTTACCGAGCAGCTTGACGCGGATGCGGGAATCACAGAAACAACTTTTGAGGCCAACAGCTACACAGCGCTTTTTTTACATAAGGCCGAGGATGGTCAGGGTAACATTTACGGAAACGGAAATGTTTTTACTTTTAGACCTGGCGGGTTCTGGAATGAAAAGGAATTAATCGAATGGCTTTATAATGCCATAAATGCGATTGAAACCTTAACCGAAGCCCTTGACCTTGGAACCGGCGTTACTGACGTAAACTACGAGGCTTTATGGTACACGGCGGCGATTTTAACCAAGGTGCAAAATGCGGCTGGCAGCCTTTTAGGAAATTAACTTTAAAAAAGGAGTTTTTTACCATGAGAAAATTTAAACTATTTACAATATTAACATTGACAATTTTTATGCTGTTTTCGGCAGGACAGGCTTTTGCCGCATATTCCGATATGTCGGCGGAGGTTTATACCTGGGACGGAGGCATGAACGCTGACGGAACCATGAAATTGACCAGGGTAACCAGCGGAATCACCTTTCAGGTTCTTCAAGCTGATTCAGACACAATTGAAACTTTAACCTATTTTGGCGGATCCACAAGTTTAACAAATCCAGTGACCACAACGAACTTTGCAAGCAATACGGTTTGTAATGATAGAGTTCGATTTAGAGTAGATCCAGGTGAAACTAATGATCGTTATGTTGATTTGATCGTTACTGATACCGCTGGCGGATATACTGCATTTGTTGAAAATTTTGATAAATGGCAGCACACAATCGTTATTGACGAACGGCCCGGCATTATTCATCATGGACTGATTTGGTTTACAGCCGCAGCGGGATCAGCGACAGAGATCGATACCGGTATTGATTTTGATTACGACACTAAAATCGTTGATGTTCAGATTGAAGTCGTCACCGTTGATAGTGCAGAGTCAATCGAGGTTGGTTTATTGTCCAGCGGAACAAACGGCGACGCCGACGGCTTTAGGGATATTGTTCTCTTAACGACCGCTGGGATCGTAAGTGACACCGGGATAATTACAGGCGGATCTACAATTGACTATACAGCGGCAACCACATACGGGGCGTTGCTTGTGACAGCCATTACCGGATCGGACGCAGTAGCGACCGTTGGCGGCAAGTCGTGGATTGGGCATCATGTTATAAGCGCAAACGAACAGTCATTGACATATACGACAACCGTTGGAACCGACACAGGGGTTGGATATATTCATTACGATTTTATAAGAACCCGCTAAGAGGTTCCTAATGATTCGTATATTATTCGTATTGGTGCCCTTTGGGTTTTTGTCGGGCGGGCTGTTCACCAGAAGCCAAACAATTTCTTTTGTCTTGGCCGTGTTGATGGTTTACGCTGTCAACATGGTCAAAGAAAGGGCGCTAATGCTTTTTGGCGTGTATGCTGTTTTATGGGTTATTGTTCAGCACTTGGCCGCGCTGCTTAATCCGGCGCTGATACCGATTTCGGGCGCCGCAATGAATCAGGCTATTTTCTTCATATTCGCATTTGCCATGTATGCGGCTGTTTCTCAATCAAGGGTAGATAATAATAGTTATTACAATGCTATTTGTATAGCGGCTATTCTTCAAAGCCTTATCGGTGTGCTTCAAGTGTTCGGCATTGATCTTGTTATGATCATATTGCCGTTGTTTGTTGACTCCATAAAAGACTCACAGCTAGGCCGGGCTATTGGCACGCTTGGCAATTCAAATTTTTACGGTGGCTATATCGCAATATCGCTGCCGTTTTTCTTTAGAAAGCATTGGAAAAAGTTTATTCCATTATTGGTTTTTACGCTCGTTCCTTTGACTGAGGCTAAAATATCAAGCGCGGCAATTGCCGCAGCACTTACGGGAGTTATTGTTTATTATCGTTTTTGGTGGGTAATTGGAGTTTCGCTCTTAGTATCAATAGGCGTTTTTATCTATGATTTTGAATCAATCATATCTCCCAGCCAGCGCCTTGCTTGGTGGGCAAGCACATGGCATAAAATAATCGCTTCACCAAAGACTTTTATGTTTGGATATGGCCCCGGAGTTGGCACCGGGTATGTTTTCCCTATTCATAACGAATGGCTTGAATGTATGTTTAATTTCGGTGCGGTTGGCGTGGTATTATTGGTTGCAGCCGTGGTACGGCTAACGGAAGGAAAGGACCTTATTCTTGTTGCGGCTTTAATGGCTGCTTGCGTTAACTGCTTAGGTAATTATCCCATGCACTTAGCACCGTCCGCATTTTTAATTATAATCATCTTGGGCTTACTTGAAAGAACGAAAGGTAAAAAATGGCTGATTACTTAACCTTTACAAACATATTAAACGCGGTTCAAAAAGCGTCCAGGGATAACCGGGCGTCAAAACAGGACTACCATAAAAACACCATCAATATGGTTTACTTGTCCGAGATTTTAGCCGTTGATGATCTTCATCCTTTGCACTGGCTGATTGATTTTGATGATTCTTTGAGTAGCGTTGCACCGGCTACCATTACGGATATTACCGCAGCGGATCCCGGAGTTTTTACCACAGACGCGGCCCATGGTCATGTTGCCGGCAATATCGTCGGCCTGTATGACATAGTGGGTACGACCGAGCTTAATAATCGTATTTTTAAAATCAATTCAGCGCCCAGCACGACAACATTTACGCTAATTGACATTAACAGTCTGGATGCCATAGACACAAGCGCGTTGACGGCATACACAAGCGGTGGCGCTGTCTTACATAGGGGTTTGACTTTGGCCACAACGGGAAAGGACGTTGACCGGGTTTTAAGGTGCAAATGGCACGGATACAATAAGTCGTTAATAAAAATCGGTCTTGACGAGTTGGAATCCAATACAGCCTTGATGGGTAGTTCATCCGCCAGGCCCACAAGATACTTGCATAAAAAATCATATATCGAAGCGGGAACGGAATCTAATCAATTATTTTGGTATCCGGGTGCTGATGCTGCTTATGATTTTAGATATTGGCTGCAAAAGCGAACGCCGAGGCTTATCGAGGGGTCCGACGTGCCGATGTTGCCTAAACAATTTCACTATAGTCTTATTTCTGGAACCATGACCAGGGTTGTATCGTCTGGGGTTGAAACTGAAAACCCGCCTATCTGGCCGCAGGTTTACCAAGCCGAACTTGCCGGAATTTTAACTTATAACCAAAGGTATTGGGCGAAGATAGAACAAGAACAACAATCGTTTCCATATTTAATATAAGGGGTTGATTTTATTATGAAAAAATATTTAACAGCTGCTTTAATTTTAACCATGGCGCTTGTTTGTTTTAGCGGGTCGATAAGTGCGGAAGCGCTAAGGCCTTTTACCTTTCCCTTTATTGGCAAGTGGGAACCATCCTCAGATCCGCTGCTTATTGGCGAAAACGGGTTTCAGGATATTCAGAACTTACGCAGGAACGGGCTAATGCTGAAAGGCGTTAGCGGCCATACGAAAATAAACACCAGTGTAATAAGCACAACTTATTCAAATATAAGATCAGCCTATCACTTTGTAAAAGACCAGCCAGCAGAATCTCATGTTTTAGTCGTTGCAACTGATTCAACCGGATCAAACTACAAGTTAATGCAAAACGAAACGGCTATCCCGGACCAGGGGAATTTTAGCGCAACCGTTTTAAAAGAGTTTTCAAGTGGTGCAAACGAAGGATTGTTCAGCAAGGCACCGCAGGGCAACGTTATTGCCTGTAACGGCGAGGAGTCTCTAGTTTGGGGTGGCGACGAGCTTAAGACAACCGCTTTTATTAATTACAATCCTGACGAATCTTTTAAATATAATTATACTTTTGCCGTTAATAATACCTCAAGCGTGAGTCCGTATGTTGCGAACCTGTCTTATGTTTCTGGTGGCATTGATGAAAATACGGTTTTGATGATTGATTTCGACAATGAGGCTGTTGATGCGTCTACTTCTGGACATACTGTAACCGTTTCAGGTATGACATATAGTTCTAGTTACCCGGTTTTCGGGTCGCACTCTGGCTATTTTGACGGAAACGATTATATATCAGTGCCGGATCATGCCGATTTTGATTTCTCTGATGGCACTTTTTCTATTGACTACAGAGGTCGCATGACAAATGTTGGCTCAGATAGAATAATTTATTATCAGGAGTCTGGGGCAACGGATTATATCAAGGTGCTGTTTGAGGATACGGGTGATAAAATATCGCTGATTATTCAAGAGGCGGGTGTTGAGGTTGTTAAGATAAGCTCTTCAACCCTTATTGTTAATACTTTTTACCATATTAAGTTCGTTGAGAATGGCGATAGTTGGTATTGTTTTGTAGATGGTAAATTAAAAGGAAGTTTAACAGATACGGATAGAGCCGCGAATTATACAGGAGTAGTTTATATTGGCGACAACGCCACAACCGCTGGCATGCTTGGCCAGCTAGATGAGTTTAGAGTGTCTAAGTCAGCAAGGCACATTTCATTTTTTGAAATCCCATCGGAAGCTTATACTGATAGCGGCGAAATTTGTTATTTGTATATAGGATCACCTAGACAACTTGACGGATTTAAGCTTTATGTTTCAACCGCAAATGATCAGACAAGCTCAATGACTGTTTATAATTGGGGTGGTACCGATTGGGATTTATGCACAAATATTATAGATGGCACAGCCAGTGGAGGCGTAAGCTTGGCACAAACCGGATCTGTTACGTTTGACAGTACGGTAAGCACAGCCAAGCAAAGGGTAATAAACAACATGGCTTTGTATTTTTACAAGGTTATAATTGACGACATAAGCAGTACGACAGCTATTTATTATTCAACAGTAAGCGCTCCCATCCAGCCAATCAAAGATGTTTGGAACGCTTCAAACAGTATTCCGGTTTCAGCAAAGGCATGGGACGATAGCGCATCGTTGTGGCTAGAATACTCTGACGAAGTTGTTGACGATACAACCACCTATTATTTTAATTTAGATGATTTTACAACGTCGGATTATATGGTTATTGGCTTTATAGAGCCGCAACAAGGTTTTTATTTTAGGATTGCCGCTGGGAAGGGGAATTCAACCGCAAATACGGTAATGTCAATTAATTATTGGGCTGGCAATTCATGGGTTTCAGTTGGGCCTCTATCAGATGGCACAGCCAGCGGCACGGTAAGCCTGGCGCAAAGCGGCGCCATAACTTTTACGCCCGTAACCCATGGGAGCGAATTTTTAAAAGAAATCAATGACGAACTCGGCCTGTATTATTATGCAATATCATTTGACGCAACTCTTGATGCAGAAGTTGAGGTATATAATATCGGCGGGATTGTTGCCCCGTACACAATTGGCGGGTATAAAATACCTGTTTTATTTCAAGGCCGATCTTTATTGTTGAACGAAAAGTCAGGAATGAAAAATAAAATGATCTGGTCTGCCTATAACACGCCCGACGTTTGGAACGGCACAGATTCAGGGATAACTTATTTTGGTGATGAACGGGAAATCGTAGCTGCAGGAACTATTTATAATCTTTTTAGAACGGAAGGGTTTGAGCAACTTATTGTTTGTAAAACAGATGAAACATACAGGATTAGCGGGAATGGTCCAGAGCAATGGCAAATGACGCGAATGTCTGACAATGTGGGATGTATTGCCCCGCACTCTATGGTTGCTTGTGAAGCAGCTAGGACAGACGAAGAACTGCAAAAGAATATAATTATATGGCAAACCGACAGCGGAGTCGTTAAGACAGATGGCGCGTTTATAGAGTCTATAAGTAATGATATTTCGTGTTATTGGGATAGAAACGATGCAAGGGCCATTCCAACGGACAGGCTGAAAGACTCATACGGATCATATGATAAAAACTTAAATGTATATAAGCTTTTAATAAGCAGCGGAGCCGGGCAGACGACCCATAATGTCGAGCTTGAATTCTCCCTGGAAACAGGTGAATGGACAAAGCTATATCGAGAAAACGGAACCGGTGCAAATCCATATCAAACCATTTTCAAAGTGGAAGATACTGACGGCAAATCGTATACCCTTGGAACCACCGATGAAGGGACTGTTTACCGAACAGAGAACAGCGCAACATGGAACGGAACAGCTATTGAACAGTATGTTCAAACAAAGGATTTAATGCTTGACTCGGAACAGCCGTTTTTTAAAAATACGACTATCGAGCTTATTCGATTTATCTATGAACAAAAAACGGCGACTGAAACAATTTATGAAGTTGACGCTGACGGAAATCATGTTGTTGATGCTGACGGAGATTGGATAATAGTAACGCCTGGCGAATCAATTACCTTAACGCATTATGCTGACAGAGTAATCACAACGGATGCAACTTATAATCAGGACGTCCCGGAAAGAATCGACTATGTAAATGGGCCGATAGATACGCAATCATGCATGCTTGGACCGGCTTTGATACACAGTTTTAAAATAAGCTCTGAGGTTTCAACCGTCACAGACGGCATGGAAATATCAGGGCTTGGCCTGTATTTTAGAAGCGATGATACAATAACCATGGACTTTGACTAAAACAAAGGAGTTAACGCCTCAATGTTTTGGATAACAAAAGATAGAGTGCTCCCAGCATTATCGACGGCGGTATGCAAAACCTCTTCCCTAATGTTTTTGTTATTAAAAAAGCCGCATGACGCAATAAGCGTAAAAATGAATAGTGTTACAATTAGTTTTTTCATGGGTGTATTGTAAATATGTGAAATTGATATGTCAACAATAATAAAATATGAAATGATTAATGGCTTGCCGACGCTTTCAAATCGTTATATAGAAAAACTATATCTAAACATGCGTAAAGATAGGACATTTTACAGGGTGTTTTATGATGTTAATCCTAATCAGTTCGGCATTATTGAGTTTGTGGATTTTTTCAGGAATATCGCAAGTCTCTGGGTATCGATAGATGATGATGGTAGTACGGAAGCAATGGTATGGCTGACAGATATTTGTCCGAAAAAAGCTGAGATACATTTTAATGTGTTTAAAAAATATTGGGGAAATAGTCAGCTTGTGGTTGAATCTATTTTTAATCATGTTTTTAATTTAAAGATAAACAATGAATATATTTTTAATCTTCTTTGCGGATATATACCAATAACAAATACTCTGGCTTTAAAAGCTGCTATTGTACATATGGAAATAATAGCTGAAATTCCAAATTATTGTTGGATATTTAACGAACAAAAAAGCATACCAGCTACGCTGCTGGCAAGGAGGCGATAAATGGGTAGTGGAGGAGGGGGCAATAGAAGCCCTGGCGTTGGAAGTCTAGGTGGTGGTAACGCTAGTATGAATGGTTTTAGTATGGGTGGATCTAATATCGGTGGCGCCAGGAGTGACAGCGCATTTGGAACGCCAAGGGGTAGTTCTGATGCTGGCCCTGTTGTTGGAGGTAATGGTTACACGTCGTTTGTTCCAGGGCCTGCTTTTGCTTTTGACTCAACCGGCGACGGTTTTGTGGATAATGGTAACGTGGCTCCTCCGCTGGCTAGTGCGGCAGCGGTTGCTTATCGAATGAAATATGGCGCGGCGCCTTATGGCTACCCGTCCGAAGCGGGGATGCTGCCAAGCGGAACCGCTTTTAATTATATGAATAGCGAGGACAGAGCAGGCGTTTTGAAAGAGGCCATAGGCGCAAGATCCCTTATGGGCGATTGGGGAACGATGGATAAGGTTGGTCAATTTGCCGCGAAAACAGGAATTCCGTTGGCTGTAAAAGCCGGAGTTGCGGCCATGCCTGGCGTCGGCCCGTCCGCAAGCATAGCCGGGATGATTCCAGGACTGTTGGCGTCAGGTACATTTAGTTGGGGTGCAGACAAGCTTGCAAAAAAGATGGGCGAATCAGTGGCTTATGGGTTGGCGTCAGGGAATTGGTCTAAGGGGTCTATGTTAAAAAATTATGGCGCGCAAAATTCAACAATATCAAAATCGGACAATCAGCCGAAAAAATTCAATCTTCCGCCCATGCAAGAATATTCGCCTGGTGGACAATCCGACGAGCCGATAGGCTGGCGAACTTCCTTTGGCGTTATCACTCCTGATATATATAGACAATTAATGTCTAATGATGGTGAGTTTGGTGTCCCTATTGATTTTATTACCGGAAATCCTGGGGAAAGCCCACGCTATACTGGATCGGCAGGAATGGGCGGCTCTACAGGGGTTTTCGGCGGTAGCTATTTAAAAGATACAAGGGATATGTATAATTCTCACATGAAGGCTATGCTGGGGGTCCAAGGTCAAATAGAAGGAGTGCCTGAATACAGGAAAGTACCTACCGGACGAGACTACATGGGTCGAGGAAAAGCCGCTGGAACGATTGATTATTATAAGCAAAAACAAAGGGTTGGGTATTCAAAAAAGTATGAAAACTTAATGAATCAACTTGGCGTGTTTATTGACACTACGGGCAGCGGCAAGACGGGAGCTGGATGGTCTAAGCGAAATCCAGAACATTTTGGAACTATTTTTAAGAAAGGCAAGCCTGAACCTGTGTTTATGAGAGACGCTGAAACTGATGAATTTGTTTTGAATCCATTATATTTAGAAAAATATAATACCAACCAGCCACAATCTCCGCCGACCGGTTCGTTCGTAAGCAAATTGGAATCAAACCGCACGAAGCGTTCACGGCAGCAGCTTGGAGCGGTTAAAACTAATATAAGCAGAATAAGGGTAACATAAAAAGGTGACAAGATGCACGCAACATTTATAGACGCTTTACAATCGGCAAGGGCAAAACGGAATATGTCAGGTATGCCAATGGCCCCAGCAGAGACAAGAGACATTGCGGCTGGCTTTGCAGAGGGTGCAAGTGATCGGCTACGGGCCGATACCGTCGCTAACCAAAATCAGCAGCAGATAGATATGTCGCAGCAGCATAATAATCGAATGTATGGCATTGCAAAAAGCCGGATGGAACAAGACAATGAAACGAACTGGCAAGACTACGCCTTGCCACTGGCGGGCGCATTTGCCGGGTCGGAGGTCGGCAGCGAAATGATTGGCGGAGCTATTGATTATGCCGTTAAGGGAGCCACCAGCGTTGTTTCCAGTATTGCAAAGGCCACATGGATCTGTACGGAGGTTAAAGATAAAAATGGAATGTCTGACTTATTGTGGGACGGGCTAAAGCCTTTTCGGGCATATTGCAAAAAAGAGCATCCTATTTGGTTTTATTATTATTTAGCCATTGGCCCGGCGCTTATTGAGGCTATCAATAATGACCCGGATAGGAACAAAACATATGCGGATCTTAAAAGAGAACTTATCGCGCCAGTGGTTATGAACACACGATGCGGTAAACCGGAATGTGCCTTTGAACTATACCGCGATACGGTTATGTCTTTAATAGTAGCGTACAGGCCAGATATGCTCACAACAACGACACATATCGACAACGCAGACACCAAGGCCGAGCCAAAACTTGCGGCTGGAAAGGATGGCAACTAATGAATGATTATTACATTCCGCCAAGGACCAGGAATATTGACCGGGTAAATTCGGGGATCGACGCATTTAAGGCGACCAGCGCCGCTACTTTGAGCAACAAGGAAAGAAAATCAAGGGAGCGAATATCTAGCAATCAATTGGCATTTGAAAATAAAAAGTTTGGCGTTGAACAGGACATGGCGGGCGAACACTTGGCGTTAACCAGGAGGGGCCAGGATATTACATCACGCGGTCAAGATGTTCAAATGCGCGGGCAAGATATGGCTCATGAACAGGCAATTGCAGAAATGCCAGAGTATGCTAAAAAGCTTGCCCCAAGCCAGGTAATGAAAACACAGACTGAGCTTTTAAAGGCTTTTGGCCCGGACACCCTAAAACACATGAAGCCGTTTGTTAGTTATTTTGAGGATCTTGTCAAGGCTGGCGTTACAAAGGGCGAGGCGTATCAGTCGGCCAGAAATTCTTTTGACACCACGCTTGGCCCAGCATTGAAAAAGGGATTTACAGACGCCTGGGAGCAGGGCATTAAAAAAGATGCTAGCTTTGGAGAAACACAACAGGGTCAAGCAATTCAAAACGCCCTTGACGGATTGGCCGCCGAGGGGCCGGGAATTATAGACGGCTTTTTCGGTGAAACGAAAAGGTCTATTGATATGGAGCGCGCAAAGCAAGAGGCAAAGAACAAGTTTGCCATTGAAGCGCCGTATAAGCTGGCAAGCGCATTGAGATCGTTAACGCATGACAAAGATGGCAAACCGCTTGAAGACGTATCAACGCAGCAACTTGAGGGGTTGAGGCAGACGGCAAATCAGCTTGGTTACGACATAAAGATTATTGATTTCCCGGAGGTTGACACAGCAGGGTTTAACGATAAACCCTTAAAAATGCCCATGCTCATACCGGCTGGGTCTGGTGGCCAAATAAAGGCGTCCGATATAAAAACCCTGCTAATAAATGACTATGGAATGTCGGACAGCGAAGCAAATAAATACATTGACGCTCTTATGGGTAAATAATGCTAAGCATTATCGACGATAGACAGCAGACACCAGGCCTTGATATTGTAGACGATAGGCAACAAGTGCAGCACGGCCAACAGTCTAATGTTATTGATGATCGTACTCCTGCACCCGAAAAAGGCAAATGGCTCAAGGCTCCGATTTCGATTTTGCCTGGAATGACATTTGACGGAAAAGATGCAAACGTGTCAGCGGAACCCATAATGTCAGCGGCTCGCGCTGCCGCCTCGATTGCGAGTGGATTTCCAACCTTTCTAGTATCCGGCCTGCACACAACCAGAACGCTTCTTGACACGCGCCCCGAATTTGGAACTGGCAAAAAACTTTCTTTTTCCGATAAAGAAAAAAAGGCCACAAAACAGTTTGAAATGTATGCCAAAGTCCCAGCCGCATTTTTAAAGACCGAAGAAGACGAGGAAATCGTTAATACCTTAATGAAGCCTTTTGAATGGGTTGATGTGGCTGGAAAATTTTACGGTGATGCGGTTGAGAAAAAAACCGGATCTGCTGAACTGGCAGCAACAACAAAAACGGCCTTTGAATACATTGCATTTTTTGGGCTTCCAAAATTAAAAGCAAAACTTGTTAAAAACGTAAAGGCCGGAAATGCTGCAAAGATAAAAGAAACAGCAATTGAGATCCGTAAAGAATCATTGATTAAGCTACGCAGGGAGCCAAAACGGTTTAAAGCGTTGGCCGAGGCAGAGCAACGAGTTAAAAAACAAGGAATTATTGACGATAGGCCAGCAGCCCCTGTAAAAAAGCAGCCGTCAGTCGTTGAACTGACACCGCAAGAAATGGCTGAAAAAGCTGGCGTTAAATATGATGGCTATTGGGAGGACGTAAAAGCCCACCAGTTCACAGATATAAATAAAAGCGGGTCGAGCATTACGGCAAACGATTTAAAAACCCTTATAAAAAAGAGGGATAACGCAAGGGGGATAAGGGCCGAGCCGGTTAAGCCGGAAATTAAAAAAACACAGAAGCAAGCCGATTTAGCAGTCTATCATGGTTCAAATGTCAAAATAGACAACTTTGATATGGGTAAGGTCAAAAAGTGGAATAAATTTGGGCATTTTTTCACTCCTGAAAAAAGATATGCAAAAGAGTTCGGTAGCGAAATAACCAAGGCCGCAGTTAAGCTTAAGAATCCAAAAACAATAAATTATGAAGCATGGAATAAAATAAGGCTTGACCATGCAAAGGATTCTAAATGGTTCTCTGGGTGGAAAGAAAGGCTGAAATCGCAAGGCCATGATGGCTTGAGGGTTGAGGGGTCAAGCGAGCAATTTGCAGGGCGAACGGTTCGTAATCCTGAAATACTTGTTGCATTTGAAGATGCCCAAGTAAAAACCATTAAGCCAAAGGGCAAGCCCAAAACAAAAGTTGAAACAGACCGTGCAAACCAGCAAAAGATAAAAAACAGCGTTGCGGAGGGCGAGCTAACACTCAGAACCGGGAGCTTTAACGGAAAGAAGCTGGGGCC